>Ga0209607_1000176_pt1 | contig 56917 bp, 52 predicted proteins | sample AD_UKC117_MetaG_FD_184413 | JGI IMG/M metagenome (GOLD analysis project Ga0209607, IMG submission 184413) | Active sludge microbial communities of municipal wastewater-treating anaerobic digesters from Hong Kong - AD_UKC117_MetaG (SPAdes)... | ecosystem: Engineered > Bioreactor > Anaerobic >... | reverse complement strand
CGACGCCTTCCATCTTGGAACTGCCGCCGCTCAGCACCACGCCGGCGGCGATCAGGTTCTCGAAACCGCTGCGTTGCAGTTCTTCCCGCGCCAGCTCGAAAAATTCCTCGTAGCGCGGCTCGACCACTTCGGCAAGGGCACGGCGCGACAGGGTCCGCGCCGCCCGGTCGCCGACACTAGCCACATCGATCTGCTGCTCGGGTCGCGTCAATTGCTTGAGGCAGCAGGCATGTCCGAGCTTGATCTCTTCGGCTGACTGGGTCGGCGTGCGGAAGGCGACGGCGATATCGTTGGTGACCTGATCGCCGGCGATCGGAATCACGCTGGTATGACTGATCGCGCCATGGGTGAACACCGCCAAGTCGGTGGTACCACCACCGATATCGATCAGGCAGACCCCCAGCTCCTTTTCGTCCGGGTTCAGCACCGCCCGGCTGGAAGCCATCTGCTGCAGGATGACGTCGTCCACCTCCAAGCCGCAGCGCTGCACGCACTTGACGATATTCTGGGCGGCGCTGACCGCGCCGGTGACGATATGCACCCGCGCCTCCAGCCGCACCCCGGACATCCCGACCGGGTCCTGAATGCCTTCCTGGCCGTCGATGATGAACTCCTGCGGCAGGATGTGCAGGATCTTCTGGTCGGCTGGGATCGCCACCACCCGCGCCGCCTCCATCACCCGCTCGACGTCTTCCGGCGTGGCTTCCCGGTTCTTGATGGCGGTCACGCCGTGCGAGTTGAGCCCGCGGATGTGGCTACCGGAAATACCGGTATAGACCGAATGAATCTGGCAACCCGCCATTCGTTCGGCTTCGTCCACCGCATGCTGGATCGATCGCACGGTCGACTCGATGTTGACGACCACGCCTTTCTTCAGGCCCCGCGAGGGATGCATGCCGATGCCGACCACCTCGATGGCCCCGTCCAGGCTGACCTCGCCGACGATGACCACCACTTTCGAGGTGCCGATATCGAGCCCGACAATCAAGTTCTTGTCTTCTTTCCTGGACATATCCTGGTCCTCTCCCACAATAGATCTAGCCTGCCGTCGGATTCGGCGATCCGGTCTTCCAGCGCACGGCAAAGCCATTGACATAACGCAAATCCACCACCGCGATCCGCTCGGCCTGGGCGGCCAGTAGGCGCGGATAGACCCGCGCCAGTCGCTGTAACCGCCGCTCGAATTGCTCGCGCCCCACATACACTTCCAAACCGGAGTCGAAGGTCAACCACCAAGCCCGCCGTTCGTCCTGCACCAGTTTCACCAGCTTCAGTCCGACCGGGTCGAGCAGAGCGCGTACCTGCTGGTATGTCTCGATCAAGTCCTTTTCATGCCCATCCGGCCCAGCCAGTCGCGGCCAGGGACCCGGTTGGCGAAGCGCCGCCGGTTGGAATCGGTGACCATTCACGTCCACCATTTCCCGCTCGCCCCAATACCCGAAGGCGATGCGCTCGCGTAGTTCGATTTCGATGGTGTCGGGCCAGCCGCGTCGCACCGCGATGGCCTCGACCCAGGGATTGGTCGCCAACGCCGCGTGCAAGGCATCCAGATCGGCGTTGAAAAAGTTCTGGCCCAGATAGCCGCGCACGACGGGTTGCAAATCCTCCTCGGCCAAGTTGCGCAGCTCGCCCTCGATGCGGACCTGGCGTAGCGGAAACGCGCCAGGCTCGCGCAGTTTCTCGTTCGCGACCCGCGCGCCGAAACCCACCGCCGCCAGCGCCAGCGCCACGCCCAACCAGCGCAGCGGCAACCGCCAAGTCTCTTTCCATGTCCCCGAGGGAACCGAGGTGTCGTGCCTGAGTGCCGTCGCGCCCCGCCGGCGCTGACGATATCCGAACCGCATCCCGCCCCCCACTCAGTCCGGCCGCGCCAGACTGGTCTCCAAAATCCGCCAGACCAAATCCTCAAAATCGAATCCAGCCACCCGCGCCGCCATGGGCACCAGGCTGTGATCGGTCATGCCGGGCACGGTATTGACTTCCAACAACCAGGGTTGACCCTCGGCATCCACCATCAAATCGACCCGGCCCCAGCCGGCACCGTCCACCGCGGCGAAAGCCTGCCGTACCAAGGCTTGCAATTCCGCTTCCCGCGATTCGAGGAGACCGCAGGGACAGAGATAGCGGGTGTCGTTGGCGTGGTACTTGGCCTCGTAGTCGTAGAAAGTGCGAGGCGTCTCCAACCGGATCAGCGGCAACGCCGCGCCGCCCAGCAGCGCGCCGGTATACTCCTGGCCTTGAATCCACGGCTCCACCAGCACCGGCGAATCGCAGGCGGCGGCCTGTTCCCAAGCGGCCTGGAACTGCTCCGGGGACTCGACCCGGCTGATCCCGATGCTGGAACCCTCGCGAGCCGGCTTCACTGCCAACGGCAAACCCAATTCCCGCGCGGCATCCACCAGCTCCGCCGCGCTCTCCGCCAATCGCCAGGGCGGCGTCGGCAGGCCCGCGCCTCGCCAGACCTGCTTGGTGCGCAGCTTGTCCATCCCCAACGCCGAGGCCAGCACGCCGCTACCGGTATAGGGTAGGCCCAAAATTTCCAGCGCCCCCTGAATGACGCCATCCTCGCCACCGCGCCCGTGCAGGACGATAAAAACCCGATCGAAACCGCCGCCGGACAACACCCGCAAGATCTGGCGATCGGCATCGATACCGTGAGCGTCCACGCCGCGCGCCAGCAGCGCCGTCAGCACCGCCTGACCGCTCCTGAGCGACACGGCCCGTTCCGCCGACCAGCCGCCCATCAATACCGCGACCTTACCGAACTCCGCCGGATCGCTCACCGTTCGTTGTCGTATCCGTTGCATCCGCGCCCTCCACTTCGAAGTGGTTCGTGATTGGTGATTGGTACCGACCGCTGAACCTGGACCCTAAACCGGCAGACCGTCGCGACCCAGTTGCGCCGCCATGGCGCCGATATCGCCAGCGCCCATCAGCAGCAGCAGGTCGCCGTCGTTCAACAGGCCGGGCAGCGCCGCCGGCAAATCGGTGGTCTGCTCGATGAAGATCGGATCGACCTTGCCGCGTACCCGGATCGCCCGGCTCAGGCTACGGCCATCGGCGCCGGCGACCGGTTTCTCACCGGCGGGATACACGTCCAACAGAATCAGCGTATCCACCCCGGACAGCACCTGGGCGAAATCATCGAACAGATCGCGGGTGCGGCTGAAGCGATGCGGCTGGAAGGCCAGCACCAGCCGCCGTTGCGGCCAGGCGCCGCGCACCGCTTCCAGCACCGCCTGAATCTCCCTCGGATGGTGACCGTAATCGTCCATCAGCGTCGCGCGCCCGCCACCGGGCAAGGCCAGTTCGCCGTGCTGCTGGAAACGCCGGCCAATGCCCTGGAAATTCAGTAGCGCGCGGCGGATGGCGGTTTCCGCCACCCCCAGCTCGCGCGCCACCGCGATCGCCGCCAGCGCGTTCAATACGCTATGCCGACCAGGCAAATTCAGGGTAACCGGCAGCGGCGCGCTCAGACCGGACAGGTGCGCCAGGAAGCGGGTGCGCAGACCTTCCTGTACGATGTCGCTGGCGCGGGCGTCGCAATCCTCGCCAGTACCGTAAGTCAGCGCTGGCCGGCTCAACCGCGGCAGGATCGAGCGCACCTGTGGATCGTCGGCGCACAACACCGCCAACCCGTAAAACGGCAGGTGTTGCAGGAACTCGACGAAAGCTTCGCACAGCCGCTCGAAATCACCGCCGTAGGTCGTCAAGTGATCGGCGTCGATACTGGTCACCACCGCCAACATCGGCTGCAAGAACAGGAACGAAGCGTCGCTCTCGTCGGCCTCGGCCACCAGATAGCGACCAGCGCCGAGCCGGGCGTTGGCTCCGGCGCTGTTCAGCCGTCCCCCGATCACGAAGGTCGGGTCCAGCCCACCTTCGGCCAGCAGACTGGTGATCAGGCTGGTGGTGGTGGTCTTGCCGTGGGTTCCGGCCACGGCGATGCCGTAGCGGAAGCGCATCAGTTCGGCCAGCATCTCGGCGCGCGGCACGACTGGAATACGCGCCGCCCGCGCCGCCATTACCTCCGGGTTGTCCTCGGCCACCGCACTGGAGATCACCACCGCGTCGCAACCCGTGATGTGCGCGGCGGCATGGCCCTGGTGAATGGTCGCGCCCAAGCGTTCCAAGCGCGCGGTGACCATGCTGGCGCGCAGGTCGGAACCGGACACGTCATAACCCAGATTCAACAGCACCTCGGCGATACCGCTCATGCCGGCCCCACCGATACCCACGAAGTGGACATGGCGGATCCGGCGCATGTCGCGCCACGCTTCGGGAATGGTCATCAATGCCGGGTTTTCCATGTCTTCGACTCTCGTTGTATTTTTCAGGAGCGTGTCCGCTCCAGGCAGGCTTGCGCCACCTGCTCGGCGGCTTCCGTCTTGGCTAAGCGCCGCGCCGCCTCGGCCATGGCCAGCAGGCACCGGCGATCGCCCAGCAATTCGCGCAGCAATGCCGACAGACGTTCGGCGCTCAGTTCCGCCTGCTGGACCACTCGCGCCGCGCCACCTTGTTCCAGAAACCGGGCATTGGCGGTCTGATGGTCGTCCACCGCAAAGGGAAACGGCACCAGGATCGCGCCGATGCCAGCCGCCGCCAGTTCGGCCACGGTCAGCGCTCCGGCACGGCACAACACCAGATCGGCCCAACCGTAGGCTGCGGCCATGTCCTCGATGAACGGAGTCAGCCGCACCGCCACTCCAGCTTCCTGGTAGGCTCCCACCGCCGCCTCGTGCAACTGGCCACCGGCCTGATGCCAGACTTCCGGCCGCTCCGCACCGTCCCATAACGCCAAGGCTTGCGGCACCAATCGGTTCAGCGCCAATGCCCCTTGGCTACCGCCCAGCACCAGTAATCGCGACGGACCGACGCGCCCGGCGAAGCGCTCGGTCGGCGGCGGCAGGGCGGCGATGGCTTCCCGCACCGGATTGCCGACGTTCATGGCGTGCCGCGCCGGCGGAAACGTGCCTGGAAACGCCTCCAACACCTGATTGGCGAGACGCGCCAGCCAAGTGTTGGTCAAGCCGGCGACGGCGTTTTGCTCGTGCACCACCAGCGGAATACCCAACGCCCGCGCCGCCAGACCGCCCGGTCCGCTGGCGAAGCCACCCATGCCCAACACCACCGGTGGCCGCAACCGCCGCAGGATGGCACCGGCCTGCCACAAGGCACGCCCGAGCATGAACGGCAGCGCCAGCAAGCGACGCACACCCTTGCCGCGCAAACCGGCCACGCCGATCCATTCGATCGGAATGCCGGCCTTGGGCACCAGCACCGCCTCCAGACCTTGCCGGGTTCCCATCCAAGTCACCGGCACACCGCGCGCGCGCAGCCGCTCGGCCACCGCCAGGGCCGGAAACACATGCCCACCGGTCCCGCCGGCCATGATCAGCACCGGCCGCGCGCCATTCATTCCTTGCGTATCCTCATGGCCCGGATCTCCACGTCGATTCGCAGCAACAGTGCCAGCGCCATGCACATCACCACCACGCTGCTGCCACCGTAGCTCATCAGCGGCAGGGTCAGTCCCTTGGTCGGCAACACGCCCATATTCACCCCCATGTTGAACAAGGCCTGAATGCCGAACCACAGACCGATACCGTAGGCCAGATAGGCCGAAAACGGCATGTCCAGCCGCTCGGCCCGCCGCGCGATCACGAAAGCGCGCCAGACCAAGATCATGAACAACGCCAGCACCGTCAGGATGCCGGCCAACCCCAACTCCTCGGCCAACACCGCGAACAGGAAATCGGTATGGGCCTCCGGCAGATAGAACAGCTTCTGCACGCTACCCCCCAAGCCGACACCGAACAGCTCGCCGCGACCGATGGCGATCAGCGATTGCACCAATTGGAAGCCACCGCCGAAAGGATCTTCCCAAGGATTGACGAAGCTAAACAATCGCTCACGGCGGTAGGGCGAGGACAGAATCAGCACCGCCATGGCCGCTGCGGTCCCCACTTGCAGCGCGCCGAACTGCCAGAGGTTGACGCCGGCCAAGAACACCATGCCCAGCGCGGTCGCCATCAGCACCACCACGCTGCCGAAGTCCGGCTCCAGCAACAGCAACACCGCCAGCACCGCCAGCACCGCCATCGGTCTCAGCAGCGCCAGCACCGAAGTTCGAAGATCGCCGGTCCGCAAGTCCGCGCCGTGACGTTTGAGATAATCGGCGACATAGATCAAGACCAACAGCTTGGCGATTTCCGAGACCTGGACATTGACGGGGCCAGCGGCGATCCAGCGCATGCTGCCGTTGACTTCCCGACCGACTCCCGGCACCAGCACCAACCCCAGCAGACCCATCGCCGCCAGCAGGAGCAGCGGACCCGCTCGGCGCCAGCGCGTCAGCGGAACCTGCAAGACCACACCGGCCGCCAACAGCCCGACCACGACGAATGCACTCTGCCGGATCAGAAAATAGAACGGCTGGCCCATCTTGGAGTCGGCCAGCGGTATCGAAGCCGAAGTCACCATGAGCAAGCCCAGCGCCAGCAACAGCACGGTCGAGACCAGTACCCAGGGATCGGGAAACGGCAAGGCTGGTCGGCTCTCGCCAGCGCGCGGTTGCTTGCCCCCTTCCCTGATCTTGCCATCGGCGGTGGCGCTCAGCATTCGCTCAACCTCCGCACCGCCGCCGCGAAGACCGCGCCGCGCTCTTCGTAGCCGCTGAACATGTCGAAGCTGGCGCAGGCCGGCGACAACAAAACGCTATCGCCTGGCTGGGTCAGTTGCGCCGCCCGCGCCACGGCCTGATCCATATCGGCCGCCAGGTGGAGCGGCACGCTGTCGCCCAGGGCGGCGGCGATCAACGGTGCGTCGCGGCCGATCAGCACCACCGCTCGCGCCTTACCGTTCAGCGCCGCACGCAACGGCGCAAAATCCTGACTCTTGCCCTCACCGCCGGCGATCAACACCACCGGACCCGGCAAGCCACGCACCGCCGCCACCGTCGCGCCGACGTTGGTGCCCTTGGAATCGTCGAACCAGCGCACCCCGGCTTGTTCCAGCACCAGCGTGGTACGATGCGCCAACCCAGGGAACTCTCGCAGCGCCGCCAGCATCGCTTCCCGCCGCAAGCCGAGCGCGTGACCCATGGCCAGCGCCGCCAGGGCGTTGGCCAGATTGTGATCGCCGCCGATCTTCAATTCCGATGCCGCGATCCAGCGTTCCCGACCCCGCGCCAACCAGGTCTCCCCGCCATCCCGCCACAGGCCGAACCCGTTCTCGTCCGGCTCGTCCAGGGTGAACCGCAGCACGTCCCGCCCCGGCTCGGCCATCGCCATGACCACCGGATCGTCGGCGTTCAGCACCATGAGGCCCTCGCTGTGAAAGATGCGCCGCTTTGCGGCGATGTAATCGTCCAGGGTCGGGTATCGGTCCATGTGGTCGGGGCTGATATTCAACACCGTCGCCACCCGTGCGTTCAGGCTATGGGTGGTTTCCAACTGGAAGCTGGACAGTTCCAGCACGTACAGCTCAGGCGCAAGACCTTCCTCCGCTCCCGCTTCGTCCCGCAGCCACAGATCCAACGCCGGCGTGCCGAGATTGCCGCCGACCGCCACCCGAACACCAGCGCGTTCGGTCATTGCCCCCAATAGGGTCGTCACCGTGCTCTTGCCGTTGGAACCGGTGATGGCCGCCACCGGTGCCTGCGTCAGTCGTGCCAGCAACTCGATGTCACCCCAGACCGGCACGCCTCGCGCCGCCGCCGCCGCGATGACCGGGGTCGCGATCGCCACCCCTGGACTGACCAGCAGTCGGGCCGCGCCGGCGAATGCCTCGGGCGCGAAACCGCCCAGATGGCACGGCACATCCGGGAACGCCTCGCGCAAGACCGGCAATCCCGGCGGATCGACGCGGCTATCGGTTACGGCGACCGTCGCGCCCAGCGCCTTCAACGCCCGCACGGCGGACAAACCGCTCTTGCCCAATCCGACCACCAACGTGGTTCCCGCCAATCGCAGCATCCGCGTCTTGCTCCTAACGGATCTTCAGCGTTGCCAGACCGATCAACACCAGGATGATAGTGATGATCCAGAAACGAACGATCACTCGCGGCTCCGGCCAACCCTTGAGTTCGAAATGATGGTGCAGCGGTGCCATGCGAAAGATCCGCCGGCCGGTCAGTTTGAACGAGGCCACCTGCAGAATCACCGACACCGTTTCCATCACGAACACCCCACCCATCACGAACAGCATCAGTTCCTGGCGTACCGCCACGGCAACGACGCCCAGCGCGGCACCCAGGGCCAGCGCGCCGACATCGCCCATGAACACCTGGGCCGGGTAGGCGTTGAACCAGAGAAAACCGAGGCCGGCACCGACCATCGCGCCGCAGAACACCGTAATCTCCCCCACGCCCGGCACATGCGGAATACCGAGATAATCGGCGAAGATCCGATTGCCCGAGGCATAACAGAACACCGCCAAGGCGCCGGCCACCATGGCGGTCGGCACGATCGCCAGCCCATCCAGGCCATCGGTCAGATTGACAGCGTTGCTGGTGCCGACGATGACGAAGTAGGTCAGCGGCACGAACAGCCAGCCCAAATGCAAGGCCACATTTTTGAAAAACGGCACGATGATCTGGGTTTCCGCCGCCGACTGGGCGGTGAAATACAGCAGCAGTGCCGCCGTCAGTCCGACGCAGGACTGCCAGAAATATTTGCTCCGCGCCGGCAAACCCTTGGAGTTGCGCAGGATCAGCTTCCTGTAGTCGTCCATCCAGCCGATGGCCCCGAAAGCCAGTGTCGTCAGCAGCACGATCCAGACGTAGCGATTGCGCAGGTCGGCCCACAGCAGGGTCGCGATGGCGATGGCAACCAGGATCAAGGCGCCACCCATGGTCGGGGTACCCGCCTTGGAAAAATGGCTCTGTGGACCATCCTCGCGGATCTGCTGGCCGATCTGATAGCGGCTCAGCCGACGGATCATGCCCGGACCCACGATCAGGGAAATGAGCAGCGCGGTCAGAACACCCAAAATGCCTCGCAGCGTCAGATATTGAAAGACATTGAAACCTGTGTAGAAATATTCGGTTAGCCATTCGGCCAGCAGCACCAGCATCAGCCTTGCCCCTCCGGTTTCGCGCCCGTTTCCTCGGGCTCGGCCAAAACCGCCACCACTCGTTCCATCCGCATGCCGCGCGAACCCTTGATCAGGATCGTCGGTGATTCGGCACTGCGCTTGAGGTCGCGGCTCAGTGCGTCCATCAGCGCTTCCAGGTCGGTAAAATGCTGGCCACCCTCCCCAAACGCCGCCGCCGCCGCCCGGCTGTGTTCGCCCAAGGCGTACAGCCGTTCGAATCCCGTGGTCCTGGCCTCTTGGCCGGATTGTGCGTGTAGTTCACTGGCCACCGGCCCCAGTTCGCGCATGTCGCCCAGCACCAGCCATTTGCGACCCGGCCCGGCGCCAACCGTGTGCAGCGCCGCCGCCAGCGAGGCCGGATTGGCATTGTAGGCGTCGTGAATCACCGTGCCGCCGTGCCGACCGCGCAGCCGCTGCAGCCGCCCGCCAACGTCATGCAGGGACTCCAAGCCCTGTCGGATATCGTCCAGGGTCGCGCCAGCCGCCGCCGCGCCAGCCACCGCCGCCAGTGCATTGCGGATGTTGTGCCGGCCGGGTAGCGGCAGGCGAATCTCCGTCTCCCCGGCGGGGACGATCAAGCGGAAACGATTGGTGACTGCATCCAAAACCCGCGCGCTGACCGCCGCCGGTCGATCCAAACCGAAATCGACGATCCGTCGGTCTGGATTCAACCCAATCCAATCGTCGGCATGGGGATCGTCGCGGTTGACGATGGCCACCCCGGTCGCGCTCAGTCCCTGGAAAATCTCGCCCTTGGCGCGCGCCACGCCGGCCACGTCGCCGAACCCTTCCAAATGACAGGGACCGGCATTGTTGATGATCGCCACGTCCGGCCGCGCCAATCCGGTCAGATAAGCGATCTCGCCATGATGGTTGGCGCCCATCTCAATCACCGCGTAGCCGTGTTCCGCGTTCAAGCGCAACAGGGTCAGCGGCACGCCGATATCGTTGTTGAGGTTGCCCTTGGTGGCCAGGGTCGATCCACGCCGTCGCAGGATGGCAGCCAGCATTTCCTTGAGCGTGGTCTTGCCGTTGCTGCCGGTCAGGGCAATCAGAGGACCGGTGAAACGTGTCCGCCAGCTCGCCGCCAGCCGACCCAGCGCCAGCCGGGTATCGGCCACTCGCAACTGCGGCAGCGGATCGGTCGTCACCCAGCGGCTGACCAAGGCCGCGCGGGCGCCTTGCTGGCGAGCGGTGGCGATGAAATCGTGACCGTCGAAATTGGGTCCGCTCAACGCCACGAACAATGCATCCGCCGGCAGGCGGCGGCTATCGGTGCCAACTGTCGCAAAAAACCCCTCGACGCCAGGCGATACTTCAGCCTCCAGCAATCGGGCGGCTTCGCGCAGGCTCAGGGGGGAAAAGGGATCACTCATCTATGCGGTTTCCATCTGACCGGCTGACGACAAGCACTCGCGCGCCACGTCGCGGTCACTGAAGGGTCGTTTTTCGGCGCCGACGATCTGGACATCCTCATGGCCCTTGCCAGCAATCAGCACGATGTCGCCGGGCGCGGCTTCAGCCAGGGTGTGGGCGATGGCGGTCCGCCGGTCGCGGATCACCGCCGCCGCCTCGGGATGACGCATCCCGGCCTGAATGTCGCGCACGATGCGTTGCGGGTCCTCGCCGCGCGGATTATCGTCGGTGATCGTGACCCGGTCGGCCCAATGCTCGGCCGCCGCGCCCATCAACGGCCGTTTGCCGGCATCGCGATCGCCACCGCAACCGAACACGCACCATAAGCACCCGCCACCGTGTTCGCGCAGGGCGCGTAATGCTTGCTCCAAGGCGTGGGGGGTGTGCGCGTAATCGACCACCGCCAGCGGTCGGTTCGGCCCGCCGGCCAGTCGCTCCATCCGTCCCGGTACCGTCGCGGTTCGCGTCAGCCGCGCCAGTGCCTCGGTCAAAGGTAGATCCAGCGCCAGCAGGGTCGCCAAGGCGGCCAACAGATTGCTGGCGTTGAATCGGCCCAGCAAGCCGGCCGACAGCTCGCCGTCGCCCCAGGAGGAGCGGATTCGCAGTCGCAGTCCCGCCGGGGTCAACACCAAATCCTCTCCCCAAACGAACCGATCCGCATGCGCCGGACGCTCGCCCAAACCGTAAGCGATCACTTCCGTCGAGCCGCGCCGCTCGGCGGCGAGAGCACGGCCGAAGGCATCGTCCAGATTCAGCACCGTCCGACCGGGTCGGTGGTCGCGGAACAATCGGCGTTTGGCCGCCGCGTAGGCTTCCGGCGTACCGTGGTAATCCAGATGATCGCGGGTCAGATGGGTCAGCCCCGCGACCGCGAATTCGACGCCGTTCACCCGCCCCTGATCCAGGGCGTGCGAGGACACTTCCATGACGGCGTAACGCCGGCCAGCGGCGGCCAGTTGAGCCAGCCAGCCTTGCACGGCCAGCGGGTCCGGCGTGGTATGTGGCGATGGTTCGGTCCGACCATATTCGCCGACGCCCAAGGTGCCGAGAATGCCGCACGGTCCGTGCTCCGCGTCGCTCAACGCCTGGGCGATGAAATGGGCGCAGGAAGTTTTGCCGTCGGTGCCGGTAATACCGACCACCCGCAGCCGCTCGGACGGCGCGTCATAAAAACGACTGGCGATCAACCCCATGCGCTGACGCAATTCCGGTACCGCCAACAAAGGCGGCGCTGCTTCGCCAACCGGCAACACGCCCGCATGGGGTGGTTCCCAAACCACCGCCAGCGCTCCCGCCGCGCGCGCCGTATCGATGAATTCCAGGCCATGCCGGTGCCCGCCGCGCACCGCGAAAAACAGATCGCCAGGCCGAACCGCGCGACTGTCGCTCGCCAGCCCGGTAACCGGCCGATCGGCCAGATGCGCCGGCACCTCGGCAAAATCCGCCAGCAGCGAGCCCAGAGTAGGCCACGCCGCGCCTCTCATGGTTTTTTCTCCATCGCCGGAGTGACGCCGGCGATTTTCATGCTGGGCAAGTCGTCCGGCGTGACATTCAGAATCCGCAGTACCTCACCCATGGTTTTGCCGAACACCGGCGCCGCCACCGTGCCACCGTAATAAGCCTTGCCTTTCGGTTCGTCGATGATGATCACCATTACCAATCGGGGGTTGCTGGCCGGCACCATGCCGGCGAACAGGGAAAAATAGCGGTTGCTGGCATAGCGGCCATGGATGATCTTATGCACCGTTCCGGTCTTACCCGCCACCCGATAGCCGGGCACGCTGGCTTTGAATCCGGTTCCCTTCCGGCTCACGGCTTCTTCCATCATCGCCCGTACTTGCCGTACCGCCCGCGCCGACAGCACGCGCTGTTCGTCGGCTGGATCGGGTGGCTGTTCGCGCTTGAGGAGAGTCAGCGGCCGTCGAACGCCATCCGCCGCGAGCACGACATACGCCTGGGCCAACTGCAACATGTTGACCGAAAAGCCGTATCCGAAGGCATGGTTGGCGTGGCCGATTTCACCGCCCCATTTGCTGAAGTGACGCAGCATGCCGGTCTGTTCGCCCACCAGACCCACGCCGGTCGACGCTCCGAAACCGAGACTCTTGTACACCTGCCACAAGCGCTCCATCGGCAAGGACAGCGCGATCTTGCTGGTACCGACGTTGCTGGACTTGCTGAGCACATGCGTTACGTCGATCAAGCCGTAGTTGTGCACGTCACGCACTCGATAGCGGCCCACCTTGAGCCAACCCGGCGCGGTGTTGACCCGGGTGCTGGGCGTCCAGCGGCCGCTTTCCAGTGCCATGGCGATCGTGAAGGGCTTCACGGTCGAGCCCGGTTCGTAAACATCGGTGATCGCCCGGTTGCGCAACAAATCGCTTTTCAACTCGGCGCGATTGTTTGGATTGCCCGCCGGCTGATCCACCATGGCCAGGATTTCGCCGGTCAGTGCGTCAGCGATCACCGCCGCGCCGGCGCTGGCCTTGTTCTCCAGCACCGCCGTCTTGAGCGCACGGTAGGCGAAATATTGCAGTCGCCGGTCGATGCTCAACACCACGGATTGGCCCGCCTGCGGCACCCGGATACTTTCCACATCCTCGACGATCTGGCCCAATCGATCCTTGATGACCCGCTTGCTGCCGGGGATCCCACGCAACTGGGCATCGAGGCTTTTTTCCAGCCCTTCCTGACCGAAATCGTCGATATCGGTAAAACCCAGCAGGTGCGAAGTCACCTCGGCATCTGGATAGTAACGACGGTATTCGCGCCGTGAGTACACGCCGGGAACCCCAAGCTGGAGAATCCGCTGGGCCACGCTCGGGGCCAGATGCCGGCGCAGATAAACGAATTGACGGGTCTCGGGCACCGCCAGTTTTTGCTCCAACTCCGCCACAGTCAGCCCGAGCAGCGACGCGAGCGCCGGCCAGCGATGGCGCTGCTGCTTCAATTCCATCGGCTGTGCCCAGATCGAATCCACCGGCGAGCTGACCGCCAGCGGCTCGCCGTTGCGATCGAGGATCATCCCCCGGTGCGCCGGTACCTCGACCACTCGCAGGAAACGTTCGTCGCCCTGCCCCTGCAGGAAATCGGTATGCACCAGTTGCAGATAAGCCGCGCGCGCCACCATCCCCCCCGCCGCCACGCACAGCAGGCTCAGCACCAATCCTCGGCGCGTCATGGTACGCAGCGCTTGCATCGCGCCCGCAGGTCTTTTCCTGTTTCTGGATAAGGTCTTACCGAGCATTGGATTCATGAGGGGTAACGTAAAGGACTTCACCCGGATCCGGGATCAGCATGTTCAGACGCAGCCGCGCTGTCTGCTCGATCACGGCGTCCGTGACCAGCGTGCTTTGCTCCAGTTGCAGTAATTCCCATTCGACTTCGAGATCGTCTCGCTTCGCCTGTAGTTTCTGGAGTTCAATGAAAAGTTGTCGGTTGGCGTGCTGGGTATAAACCACGCCCACGCCGGAGCCAAGCACGGTGACGGTCAACAACGCCACCAGCAGGACTTGGTTTTTCATGCCAATCGCTCCGCCACCCGCAGCAGCGCGCTGCGTGCCCGCGGATTGGCGGCAATCTCTGCGGGGCCGGGCCGCGCCGCCCGCCCGATCAATCGCAGCGTCATCCCCATTGGAACGCCCGCCACCGGCAGATCCAACGGTAATTCTCTTCCGCGCGCCTGTTCCCGCATAAACCGCTTGACCACCCGATCCTCCAGGGAGTGAAAACTGATGATCACCAGCCGACCGCCAGGCGCCAGCATCCGCACCGCCTGCGGCAACACCGACCGCAACTCGCCCAGTTCATCGTTGACCTTGATCCGAATGGCTTGGAAAGTACGGGTGGCGGGATGTTTGCTTGGTTCGCGGGTAGGAACGGTCGCGGCGACGATAGCGGCCAATTGCTTGGTGGTAGCGACCGGCGTCTGCCGCCGCGCGACGACCACGGCGCGCGCCACCCGCCGATAAAAACGCTCCTCACCGTATTCCGCCAGCACCCGCCCCAGCTCGACTTCGTCGACCCGATCCAGCCACTCGGCCGCGCTGCTCCCCGCCGTCGGGTCCATGCGCATATCCAACGGACCGTCCCGATTGAAGCTGAAACCGCGGGCCGGATCATCCAACTGCGGCGACGACACCCCCAAATCCAGCAAAATCCCGTCAACCTGACCAGACCATCCCCGCTCGGCAACCACCTCGGCCAAGCGACCGAATGCCGCCCGCACGAAGCTAAAGCGAGCATCGCCACCGAAACGCTCGGCCGCGCAGCGCGCCGCCGCCGGGTCTCGATCGAGCGCCAGCACCCGCCCCTCCGGCCCAAGCGCCGCCAGCAGCGCCGCCGCGTGCCCGCCCCGGCCAAACGTGGCGTCCACGTAACGACCGCCCGGATGAAGGTGCAACGCGGTCAACGCCTCGGTCAACAAGACCGGCTGATGTGACAACGGAGCGGTGCTCGTCATGCGCTAGAACGCCAGCGCATCCAGGTCGGGCGACGGCTTGCCGGCCTGCTCTTCGCCGCCGGCCAACAGCGACTCGCGCCATGCGTACCAGGACGGCTCATTCCAGATTTCGAATTTATTCCCCTGCCCCACCAGCACCACTCGCTTCTCCAGGTTCGCGAATTCGCGCAGGGGTGCCGGAAGCAAAATTCGGCCGCTGGCATCCAGGCAGCAGTCTTCGGCATGTCCCAACAACAATCGCTTGAGATCTCTGGTCCGCTGGTTAGTGCTGGAAAGCTGGATCAGCTTTCGCTCGATCTCTTCCCAAACCGGAAGCGGATACAACAGCAGGCAACGGTCCCGATCGATGGTCAGCACCAATTGCCCAGCAGCTTCATCCAGCAGGCACTGGCGGTACTTGATCGGCAACGACAACCGTCCCTTGCCATCCAACGATAACGGATTGACACCACGGAACAACGCCGCACTCCTTGGGACCGAACCAATCCCGCACCCCACATTTTCCCACTTTCCGCCACCAGACTATAGGAAGGTCCAGCTAGCGCTGTCAAGAAAAGCTAGCGCATAGCTTTTTAAAAAAATAAAATAAAAACAATATATTGCTATTTCAACAAAAAATTAATTTATATAATTCGATTTGAATATGGAGGGTTGGCGCCTCCCCGGACAAGGCAACAAGCGCGGCGCGTTCCCGCATCTTGTTAAAGTCGCGGCAAGCGGGTACTTTGCGCCTTGACCTACTTTCCACCGAGCAATGCCAGCCACGAACATGCCCGACCGCGACTGCCTGCAACGCTTCCTTTTCGAAACCCTGCCGATTCGCGGCGAAATCGTGTGGCTTGACGCCACATGGCGGACGGTGCTGGAGCGCCGCGCCTACCCGGCAGCGATCCGCCAGGTGCTGGGCGAGGCCATCGCCGCCGCCGCCCTGCTATCGGCGACCATCAAATTCGATGGCCTGTTGACCTTGCAAATCCAGGCGCGCGGACCACTGCGTTTGCTGGTGGTGCAAGTCGCCGCCGACCGTACCCTGCGCGGACTGGCCCGCTGGAACGGCGACCCGGAACCGGCGCCGCTGCGCGCCCTGTGCGGCGACGGCACACTCGTCCTGACCCTTGACGCCGGCTCGGGCAAGGAGCCCTATCAAAGCGTGATCGATCTGCGCGGCGATACCCTGACGGAAACCCTGGAGCACTATTTCGCCCATTCCGAGCAATTGCCCACCCGGATCTGGCTGGCCACCAACGAGCAAACCACCGCCGGCCTGCTGTTGCAGCAACTACCCGGCAACGATGCCGAGCCGGATACTTGGCGGCGTCTGAATGTGCTGGCCGACACCCTGCAATCCACCGAACTGCTGCGACTGGATGCTTCCACCCTGCTGTGGCGGTTGTTCCATGAAGAGGATATCCGGCTATTCGCCCCGCGGAGTTTTCGCTACCGTTGCAACTGCTCGCGGGAACGCACCGCCGGCATGCTGAGCGCGCTGGGCGAGGACGAACTCCGCCAGGCGCTGACCGATGGACGCACGCTACAGGTGGACTGCGAGTTTTGCGGCCATCGCTATGTCTTTGACCCGCTCGACATCGCCGGCTTGTTCGCGACCACCGGCCCCGCTCCCTCCGTCGTTCGCCACTGAATCCATGCGTATCCTGTTCGATCTGTTTCTGGATATTTGCCTGTTCCGCAAAGGCCCGCGGGACGTACCGGCCTCCATGGCGCTGCTGAAGATGTGTTTGTTGGCTTATGGCGCATCCGGTCTGCTGGTGCTGACCCTGAGCGTACCGATTCAGGTGGCGCTCCTACAAATACTGCTGGATCTGGTGCTACTGGCCGGCCTGCTGTATCTGATGCTGATCCTGCACCGGCATCCCGGCCGCTTCGAACAAACCCTGACCGCCCTGACCGGTTCCGGCACTCTGATGGGCCTGCTGGCGCTGCCACCCATGCTCTGGATCGTGCGCCAGGGACCGCAAGGTGATAGCCAGTTTCCTTCGCTGCTGATGCTGGCGTTGATGGTCTGGAGCATCGCCGTCATGGCCCACATTCTGCGCCATGCCTTCAACACCTCGGTCTGGATCGGTGCGCTCTACGCCCTGGGCTATACCTTTTTATCCTGGACGCTCACCGGCTGGATCGGCTGAGGCGCTCCAACCCTGCGCCGTCCTACACCCATGACCGGGTCGGACGGGGAGATTTCCGCATGCACATTCACATCCTCGGTATTTGCGGTACGTTCATGGCTGGCGTCGCCCTGCTGGCCCGTGCGGCGGGGCATACCGTGTCCGGTTGCGACGCCGGCGTCTATCCGCCGATGAGCACCCAACTGACCGAGGCCGGCATCGCTCTACGGGAAGGCTACGATCCCGACCAGCTCGCCGAATTCCAGCCAGACATGGTGGTGGTCGGCAACGTGATGAGCCGGGGCCGGCCGATCGTCGAGGAACTGCTCGATCGCGACCTGCCCTACACCTCCGGCCCAGCCTGGCTGGCGGACCATGTACTGCGCGGGCGCCACGTACTGGCGGTGGCCGGCACCCACGGCAAAACCTCCACCAGCAGTTTGCTGGCCTGGATTCTGGAGCGCGCCGGTCTGGAACCTGGCTTTCTGATCGGCGGCATTCCGGCTAATTTCGGCGTGTCGGCGCGCTTGGGTCGCGCGCCGTTGTTCGTGGTGGAAGCCGATGAGTACGACACGGCGTTTTTCGATAAGCGTTCCAAGTTCGTCCATTACCGGCCGCGCACCCTGATTCTGAATAACCTGGAATTCGACCACGCCGACATCTTCTCCGATCTGACGGCGATTCAGCGCCAGTTCCACCACTTGTTACGAACCGTGCCGGGTGCTGGCTTGGTTATCGCCAATGGGCAGGACCCGAATCTGGCCGAAGTACTGGCGATGGGGTGCTGGACGCCGACGGAGCGTTTCGGCGCCGGCGACTGGGAAGCGCGGGCGATCGCTCCCGACGGCGGTGCTTTCGACGTGTACTACCAAGGGTCGCCGCAAGGCCGGGCGGAATGGCCACAACTGGGATTGCACAACGTCCACAATGCCCTTGCCGCCCTCGCCGCCGCCGGTCATGTCGGCGTACCGATGGCGACGGCGCTCGCCGCGCTGGCGGATTTTCAAGGTGTCAAGCGGCGGCTGGAAACGCGCGGCACGGTCAATGGCGTAACGGTCTACGACGATTTCGCCCACCATCCCACCGCGATTGCGACCACGCTGGCCGGGTTGCGCGCTCGGGTCGGTGATCAGCCGATCGTTGCGGTGCTGGAACCGCGTTCCAATACCATGAAGCTGGGCGTATTCAAGGACAGTCTGGCGCCCGCCCTGGCACTGGCCGACACGGTGGTGCTGTATCAGGCACCCGATCTCGGCTGGGATCTGGGCGCGGTTGCGACAGCGCTCGGCCCGCGCGGGCAAGTGTGCCACACGCTGGACGATACTCTCACCGCTATTCAGGCCCGAATCAAACCAGGGACTCAAGTGCTGATCATGAGCAACGGCGGTTTTGGCGGCATCCATGAGCGGCTGCTTCAAAAGCTGCGCGCGGACGCCGATGTCTGATCGCCCCATCATCCTCGGCATGACCGGCGCGTCCGGGGCCGATTATGGGCTGCGTCTGCTGCAATGCCTGCTGGAAGTGGGTCACCCGGTACAACTGCTGATCTCGAAAGCGGCCCAGATCGTGATCCACATGGAAACCGAGCTGCGCCTGCCCGGTCGGCCGCGCGACATCCAGCGGGTGCTGGTCGAACGGTACCGCTGCGATCCCGAGCAACTACGGGTATTCGGCCAAGACGAATGGACCGCGCCACCGGCCAGCGGCTCGGCTCGGGCTCGGGCGATGGTGGTCTGCCCCTGCACCACCGGCGCGCTGGCCGCCATCGCCAACGGCAACAGCGACAACCTGTTGGAACGTGCCGCCGACGTCACGCTCAAGGAAGGGCGCAAGCTGATTCTGGCGCTACGGGAAACGCCGCTGTCCGTCATCCACCTGGAAAACATGCTGCGGCTGGCCCGAGCCGGCGCGGTCATCCTGCCGACCAACCCCGGTTTTTACTACCGGCCGACCTCGGCGGCGGAACTGGTGGATTTCATCGTGGCCAGAATCCTCGATCAACTGGACATTCCCCACGCGCTGTTGCCACGCTGGGGCGAACCGCCGGAACCGAGCTGAGCGATCATGACCGCCACCCAGGAACTCCCTTTGTTTCCGCTGCACACGGTGCTGTTTCCCGGCGGGATCTTGCCTCTGCGGATCTTCGAAACCCGTTATCTGGACCTGATCAGCACTTGTCTGCGCACCGACAGCGGTTTCGGAGTGGTCACGATCCACGAGGGGCGCGAAACAGGCAGCCCGCCGACCCGCATTCACCCGGTCGGCACCCTGGCGCGCATTGTGGATTTCGATCAATTGGATGACGGTGTACTCGGCATCACCTGTCTGGGCGCACAATGGCTGCGCGTGATCAACCATCACGTACGGCCCGACCAACTGCTGATTGGTCAGGTGCGGTGGCTACCGGACGATCCGGCATTATCGACTTTGCCCAGCCACGAGCCTCTGGTCCGTGTTCTCCGCGATCTGTTGGAACGCGAGGAGCTGCTACCCTATCGCCGGTTCCTGACGCCGGATTGGGAAAACGCGGCCTGGGTTGGCAATCGCCTGGCGGAAATCCTACCCCTGCCGACGCACGTCCGCCACACACTGTTGGAAATGACCGAACCTCGGCAGCGGCTGGATATCCTGCTGGCGATCTTCCAGGAACAAAACATCGCCTGAATCCCTTATGATCGAAATCGTCCACCGCCATCATCACGCTCTAGAGGCCGCCGGCCACCGGCTGCATGCCGAGCATCTGATCCCCCCATGCGCCGCCACCGGCCCCACCCTGGTCTTTCTGCACGAAGGGCTGGGCAGCATCGGTCAATGGCGTGGTTTCCCCGAACAATTGTGCGCCCAAACCGGCTTGCCGGGACTAATGTACGAACGTTGGGGTTACGGTCGCTCCGAGTTGCTGGTCGGACCGCGTCCCAAAGACTACTTACAACGGGAGGCGTGGGACACGCTGCCCGAAGTACTGGAAACCTGCGGTGTCGCCGAACCGCCGATCCTGTTCGGCCACAGCGACGGCGGCTCCATCGCCCTGCTGTTCGCCGCCGCCTACCCCGAACGAACCGGCGCCGTGATCAGCGAGGCGGCGCATGTCTTCGTCGATGAAAAATGTCTGATCGGCATCCGGCGTGCCCGCGATGCCTACCGACAAGGGAATTTGCGGGAAGGACTGCGGCGCTACCACGGCGACAACACCGACGCCATGTTCCGAGGCTGGTGTGACACTTGGCTGCGACCCGACTATCGCGATTGGAACATGGAAGCCGAACTGCCCCGAGTCGTCTGCCCAGTGCTGGTCATCCAGGGCGAGGATGATGAGTACGGCACTCGTGCCCAAGTGGACGCCATCACCGCCGGAGTCGCCGGTCCGACGGAGCGGTTATGGCTGCCCGGTTGCGGTCACATCCCCCACCATCAGGCGCGGAAAACCGTGCTGGCCGCCGCCGGGCGTTTCATCGCCGGGGCATGCGCTAATATTGGTCCGTAACCCTCGTAAAAAATCGAACCCAGGCAAGGAAACCGTCATGTCCGAACTTGAACTGAGCCCGACCGAACCAGTCCCCACCCGACCCAGCCTACTGCGGCAGATCTTTCGCCCCAGGGACATCGGCTTTTATCTGATGATTCTACTGTCCTGGATCGGCGCGGCCTATACGGAAGCCGACGCGCAAAGTAGCCGTTGGTACTGGCATTACCTGATCCCGGTCTTTGGTCTGATCTGCATCGCCACCCAATGGAGCAACGTCGAACCGACCGCCAAAGCCCGCGTCCTGCTGATCGTCCGGCAAATCTTGCACTGGGGGACGTTGTTACTGCTCATGCAAGTGGTATTCATGGCGACGACCCAAGGCTTCATGAGTAGCTTCGATGACCGCCAAGCCAGCTTCCTGCTGATGCTCAACGTCACGTTGACCACCTTCCTGGCCGGTATCTATTTCGATTGGCGACTTTGTGTCGTCGCAATCTTCCTGGGCAGCGGCGCAATCTTCATGATCATGATTCAGAACATCATCCCGATTCTGGTTTATGCAGGGATTGGATTTATCGTCGTTTACTTGGTCTGGAGCTGGCTGTACAACCACTGGCAGGCACGGCGATCCCCAAAAAAGCCCGCCTGAAGCTCTCTTTTGTCTCCAGGGATTATACTGGTGCCTCGATTCCAACCCGCTTCGCGGGAGTATCGGCATCCCCTCTCCGCGCGCTCATTAAAGGAGATTTTTATGCTCAGATATCATCCAGCCAAAACCACTCTCTTGTCCGTGGGCTTGGCCCTGGCACTTGTCGGCGGACCCGTCGTTCAAGCTGCCCAACCCGCGTCAGCCGTCGTCAAGGCTGCCGCATCAAAAGAGGAATGGCTGATCCCCACCGGCGAACACTGGTCGAAGGCCACCGAAATCGAAAGGCGGGCTTATGTGCTTGGCATCCTGAACTTGGCGATGATCGAATACCAGTTGACCGGCCCGCACCCCAAGCACCGCACCACCGTCCCCCACTTGGTCAAGGCCTTGGATGGCATGACCGTGCCGCAGATTGTGGAAACCGTGGACACCTACTATAAGGCTAATCCCGATAAGCAACAGGAACCCATCATCAAAGTGATCTGGTTCCAAATGGTCAAGCCCAAAGCCGGCCAATCCAAAGCAAAATGAGGAACCAAACCATGAAAAAATTTGGCTTTCTGGTTGTGATTCCAGCCCTCGCTTTCAGCGTCGGCTGCACCAACATGACCCCCACGCAACAGGGTACGTTGAGCGGCGCGGCCATCGGCGCGGCGGGCGGCGCGGCCATGGGCGCTTTAACCGGTGGTAGCGCCGGAACGGGCGCGATCATCGGTGGGGTAGCGGGCGCCGTGGTCGGCAACATTTATGGCCGGGATCATTGATAGACAACAGGATCGCCTCGCCTAAGCCGGGCGACCGCCGGGTCGCCGGAAAACTTCCCCCGCCGGCAAAACGCCGGCGGGAAATGTCGCTAAGTCGATCTCACATCCAGATCGCGACGCAGTTCGGCGGCGGCATCTCGTAGATAACCAAATAGGCGCTTCACTCCAGCGCAGTCGTAATCGCGTCGCGGCCATTTGAAATAGCCGCCGCAGTTTCTCAGAAACTCGCAGCCCTGGCATTCTTCACCCGCTGCCAACACTTGTGCGATCCATGCCTCTAACCCGGCATCGGGCGCAACATTCGCGTTCAGGGCCACCAACCGCCTGGATGGTTGTTCGACGCCTTCGTCGGTGACGTAACGCAGACACTGCGGATCGTCGTCCTGCAACACCCACAACGACACCGGCTCGCCATGGAAAAACCCCTGCAGGGCACCATGAAAGTACTCGATCGGCTGAGCGACCGTGGACTGGTGTAGGTAGAACTCCAGCACCACCGCCATCTCCTCGATCAGCGCCGACTCGGGTTGTCCGACTTCCAGCCGCACCGCAAAATCCAGCGAAACCGCCACCTTGACCGCCTTGCCGAACCCTGGCGCAACCGGGATGATCGCCCGCACCGGATGGTTGTCGAGTAGATTGGTGTGGCGGTACAGATGGGGAAATTCGGCGGCGGGATCGCGCAGGATCAGTTCCAGCGGCAACCCCGGCGCCCAAGCGTTCAAGGGCTCGGAATCGGCATCAAGCGCCACGATTTGTGCGCCAGCTATCCGTTCGGGATCTTCCGTTTCCAAGGCTGCGGCGAGCGCGGCCGGATCGTCGGTTCTGACGACCAACCGTTCCTGTCGGTAAGCGGATAGCAAGTGCAACGGGATGTTGTAGTAGGTGAATTCGTTCATCAAAACCAATACCTCGGACTGGAGCGGTCAGCGATTGTACCAGCCCTCGCCCCAACCGGGACCGTTGTACCAAGGTCGGTTGTACCAAGGTCGGTTGTACCAAGGTCGGTTGTACCAAGGCCGGTTATACCAAGGCCGGTTATTCCAGCCCCAACCCCAGGGCTGCGGTCCCCAACCCCAACCGCCGCCAAAGTTGATCCAACTGCCACCCCGACCACCACCCCAATTACCCCAACCTCCCGCCTCGGCATCACGCCCAGGAACCAACTGGCCGCCCAGCAACACCCCACCGATCACCGCCTTCGACCATCGCCCCAGGCTGATGAGAAAATCTCGCCGCTCCTCACAGACCGATTCCGGGAGTTCACCCGGCAACATTTCATGCTTTCGATCGCTCATGACAACCTCCGCGCATCAGTGTCGTTATGGCGGTGGCGGCACAGGGGACAAGATTTCCACCAGTCGCTCCCACTGCGGGGGATCGATTGGAGATTCGCCGTTCAGGCCGCCGGAAAGTGTCTGATACGAAACCTCATGCCCTACTGAATCGTAATGATAATGTTGGCATAATCTTTCTGAATTACCGCTGAACATTTCTCTTTGCACTCCACCATCATGGCCTTTCCCCATGCGCGACCGTCGAGCCAACCGCTCCCTACCACCCTACCTATTGCTCGCCTTGACGGCATTGGTCGTTCTCGGACCAACCCGTCTTGAGGCCGCGACGGCGGAGCGCCCCCGCATCGGTCTGGTGCTGGGTGGCGGCGGCGCCCGCGGCGTGGCTCACGTCGGCGTGCTCCGTTTTCTGGAGGAAATGCGCATTCCCGTCGATTGCGTCGCCGGCACCAGCATGGGCTCGATCATCGGCGGCTTGTACGCCTCCGGCATGACGCCCAGCGACATGGATAAAACCCTCAAGCGGATCGACTGGCCGGAGGTATTCAACGACGGCCCACCGCGCGCCGACCTGCCGTGGCGGACCAAGCAGGAACAACGGCGGCTACTGACCGACGCCGCGATCGGCGTCCAGGGCGGCAAGATCCAACTGCCTCAGGGATTGCTGCAAGGCCAGAATCTGCTGCTGTTGTTGCAGGAACTCGCATTGCCGGCGGCCGAAATCCATGACTTCGATCGGCTCAAGGTGCCGTACCGGGCCGTCGCGACCGATATCGCCACCGGCAACCCGGTCGTGCTGGGTTCCGGCGATCTGGCCAAGGCCATGCGCGCCAGCATGTCGATTCCAAGCGCGCTGGTGCCGGTCAAACTGGATGGCAAACTGCTGGTGGACGGCGGGGTCTCGGACAATTTGCCCATCGACGTGATACGGAACCTGTGCCAACCCGATGTCATCATCGCCGTGGACGTGGGCGCGCCGCTGGCCCCCACCAATGAGCTGACTTCGGTGCTGTCGATCACTAACCAACTCACCACCATCCTGACCGTGCGCAACGTCGAACAGCAGGTAAAGACGCTGGGGAACGAGGATGTGCTGATCGTGCCGGATCTCAAGGATCTGAGCAGCACCGATTTCGATCGCTCGCCGGAAGCGGTCATCATCGGCTACGACGCCGCCCAAACCAAACGCAAGGAATTAAGTCGGTTGTCGCTTTCGGTGGCCGACTACCAAGCCTACATTGCCGCGCTGCCGTCAATACCCAATACCGACCACCCCGTCATCGACTTCATCCAGATCAAGAACAACACCCGGTTGTCCGACCAAACCATCGCTAGTCAATTGCGGATCCAGCCCGGCGATCGGCTCGACCCGCAAGAGCTCAACCGCAACCTCAACATCATTTACGGCATGGGCGATTTCCAGGCGGTCGATTACTCGCTGGTCAAGGAAAACGGCAAGACCGGATTGATCGTCGAAGCCAAGGAACGCTACATCGGCACGGACACACTGGAATTGGGCCTATCTTTTGGCGCTAGCCTGCGAGGCGAATCGCTGTTCTCGCTCACCGCCGCCTACACTATGGGACAAATGAACTCGCTGGGCGGGGAGTGGCGCTCCATCGCTCAAGTCGGCGGTAACATCGCACTATCCACCGACTTCTATCAACCGCTCGACGCCGACCAAACCTATTTCATCGACCCCTTTGCCAGCTATACAGCGTACAACCTGACGCTACAGAATCTTTCACAATATCGGGTTTACCGGACCAGCATCGGCGTGGCAGTGGGACGCAACCTGGAACGCTGGGGCCGTCTCTCGCTGGGTCTGCGCTACGGCGGAGGACACAATGATCTTCGCATCGGCGAGTCGGACGAAAACGAAGGCGATTTCGATGAAGGCGGCTACTCGATCCGCTGGGGGATGGATACGCTGGATAACATCAACTTCCCGACCTCGGGATATTACGGTGACATCAATTTCTACGACTCCCGAACCGCCCTGGGCGCCAACAACGACTTCAGCACACTCAGCCTGGAAGCCGCCAAGGCGTTCACCTGGAACAAAGCCTCTCTTATCCCGCGCCTCAGGCTGGCAGGCCGGCTTTCCGGAGAACTCGGCATCCAGGATCTGTTTCCGCTAGGGGGCTTCCTCAATCTATCGGGTTACCAGACCAATCAACTCGCGGGGCAATATGCCGCGCTTGGCGAACTGATCGCCATGTACCGGCTGGACAATGCCTCGGCGGCGTTCACCATTCCCATATACGCTGGCGGCTCGCTGGAAATCGGCGGCGTCTGGCAAGACGTCAACGAGATCGACCTTGCCTCGCTGATCCCCGCGGGCAGTCTGTTCCTAGGCGCGGATACGCCATTGGGGCCATTCTATCTATCCGGCGGTTGGGCCAAGGGCGGCAACACCTCACTCTACATCCTGCTGGGCCGACAGTTCTGATGCCACGCCTGATCCTGCTCAACAAACCCTACGGCGTCCTCAGCCAGTTCACCGACCCGGCCAGCCGCCCGACCCTGGCCGACTATCTGCCGGTTCCCGACGTGTACGTGGCGGGGCGGCTGGATCGGGATAGCGAAGGGCTGCTGGCGCTAACCGACAACGGCGCGCTGCAAACCCGCATCAGCCATCCGCGTTACAAGAAACCCAAGACCTATCTGGCGCAGGTGGAAGGCGAGCCCACGGAAGCGGCATTCGAACGGTTGCGCCGAGGCATCGAACTCAGCGACGGTCTCACCCGACCCGCCATGGTCCAGCGCATCCAGGAACCCGTCGGGCTATGGCTGCGCGATCCACCGATCCGTTACCGGGCGGCGATTCCGACCGTCTGGCTGGAAATTACACTGTGCGAGGGTCGCAACCGCCAGGTCCGACGCATGACCGCCGCAATCGGCCATCCAACCCTACGGCTCATCCGCTGGCGAATCGGCGACTGGGCGCTGGACGGCCTGCAACCCGGCCAGTGGCGGGAAGTACCCACAGTCGACTCACCTCCCGGTCGTGTCAGGCGCCATCGCGATGGCTCCGGGCCTCACCGTGCCCTCCTGATCCGATGAGTTCCGAAAGCGGCAATCTGCTGGCCAGCATTCCAGCCAGCCTGGCGGCGGAGCAATTCGACCTGCTGCTGCAAACCAGCGCCTGCCGCCTGGAGCGAATCGTTTCCATCGGTCATGCCACCCCGCCCGGCGAGTGGTACGACCAGGAGGGCGACGAGTGGGTGGTATTGCTGCAAGGTCAGGCGGAACTGCGTTTCGCCGACGAAGATACCGTGCGATGGCTGGAACCCGGCGACTACGTCTGGATTCCCGCGCATCGTCGCCACCGGGTGGAACGGACCAGCCACAACCCGCCAGCGATCTGGCTCGCGCTCCATGTGCACAGGGTCGGCTGACGGCTCGGTTCAGCCATGCTTCAGCCTCGCCTTGCAAAATATCGGTTATGTGGCATGATTACGCATATTGGACTAATTTAGTCAAAATTAGGGGATCGAAGCTGATGAACAAGCTATATATCGGTTTGGCGGGTAGCATACTGAGCTTGAGCCTTCTGACCGCAGCCAGCGCGGCCGACCCGAAACCGGAAGACGCCGTCCGCTACCGACAATCCGTTTACACCGTCATCGGATGGCACTTCAAACCCATCGGCGCAATGATGAAGGGCGAAATTCCGTTCGACGCCGCCGCTGTGGCGCGCCATGCGCAATATGTCGAAATGATGAGTAAGACAGCCATCGCGGGCTTTCCGAAAGGCTCCGGCCCGGACGCGGTGAAGGATACCGAGGCCAAACCGGAAATCTGGACCCACTGGGATCAGTTCGAAACCAAAATGAACGATTTCCAAGAGGCAGCCATCAAGCTGACCGAAGTGGCCAAGGGCGGCGATCAGGCTGCCATCAAAGCGCAGTTCGGCAAAACCGCCGAAACCTGCAAGGCGTGCCACAAGGAATTCCGCACGGACTGAGCGACCTCAGAGGCGCCATCCGAGAAGGCCATGCTCCGACATGGCCTTTTTCGTTTTCGGCTGCCTTCAGCGGACCAGCAACCAGACACTCAAACCCACGACCACCAGTGCCGCCAGTCCGCGCCACGGACTGACCAAGCGCGGAACCTGTCCGGCCAGCTCCGGCGGCAAGCGTTTGCGGCCGCTCAGCATTGGATGGATCAGATTCTCGCGCTTGACCAGCAGATAAAACAGCACCGCCGCGACGTGGATGGCGATCACCGCCAACAGCAGGTTGAAGTTGAAACGGTGAATGCTGGTCAGCCAATCACTGGTGTTCTTCGATACCCACGAGTACAGCGGCCCTTCGATCAGAATATCGTCGTTGGCGAACAGTCCGGTGCCGGCTTGTACCAACAGGAGCGCCAACATCAGCACAATCGACCATCCCCCCATGGGGTTATGGCCCAGATAGAGCGGCGTCTCACCACGCAACAGGGCTCTGACGTAAGCCAGCGCCGCGCTCGGCCCACGCACGAAACCGCCGAACCGGGCGGTCTCGCTGCCCACGAATCCCCAAATCAGCCGGAACAGCACCAGTACCAGCACTGCGTAACCGCCCCAAACGTGATAATCCATGGTTCCACTACTTTCGGCGGTCCACCACTGAGCGATCATCAACCCCACTAGGGTCCAGTGAAACAGCCGGATGGACAAATCCCAGACCATCGTCGTTGGTGAAGAGTGATGACTGTCCACCATCGTAAGAACTCCTTCAGATCATTGATGATCGTGCGATTGTTGATAAACTCGGTGTGATTTGCAATCGTTATATAGACTTGACATCAAGAGCTTTTTTGCTAGGATAAGAAATATAACATTTTTGTCTCAATAGAAATGGTTAGGAGTCCCAATGATCCCCCAACCCATCTATGAAGCGCTCCCTTATCTGTACGCTGCCGGAGGTATGTTCGCGATCATTGATCTTGAAACGGCTGGGGGAAAGTTCTGTGGATTTCTTCTAGTAACTTCAGGGGTGATCATTCATCAGGCTAGATCGCATCATCGCGGCAAAAAAGCAGCACCCACCAAGAACTCTGGGCGCGACTCCGTGTCTAGGCGATCTCTGCCTGATCGACCCTCCACCAGACGGCCATAAAGCAATCTTCCACACCATGAACGCGCAATCCACCGAACGGTTCGAACTACGACTGAGTCGCCCGGCCTCCTGAGAGGAGCGCCGGGTTTCGCTGTTGCAGTTTATCAACCACCGTTCACGAGGATTGCCCCATGCTTGAGCCTTATCGATCCCGCATCACCTTCTCCTTCGTTTCCAACCGCACCGGCCAGCCCGTTGTTTTCGCCCTTTTCCTCTCCCTGACCCTACTGCGACTAAGCCGCGGTCGTCGGGCCTAGCGGCTGCCCGGCGGCCGTATCGCGCCGCATCGTCCCCGTATCGCATCAACATCCGCCACCTGTCTTGAGAGAGGAATTTCCCGATGAACGTCGACGCCACCCGAAAATACCGTCCCTTCCCGCCCATCCAGTTGCCGGACCGGCGGTGGCCCTCGCGAACCCTTGCCCAAGCGCCGATCTGGTGCAGTTCGGATCTGCGCGACGGCAACCAAGCGCTGATCGAACCGATGGACCGCGAACGCAAGCTCCGCTTCTTCGAGTTGCTGGTCCGCATGGGTTTCAAACAGATCGAAGTCGCGTTTCCCTCCGCTTCGCGGACTGACTTCGATTTCGTGCGCGATCTGATCGAAGGCGGGCGCGTACCGGACGATGTGGCTATCCAAGTGCTCACTCAGTCCCGCGAGGAATTGATTCGTCGCACCTTCGACAGCCTGCGCGGCGCCAAGCGCGCGATCCCGCATCTTTACAACGCCACCGCGCCGATATTCCGCGAGGTGGTGTTCGGTCTCGACCGCAGCGGCTTGATCGAACTGGCCCGGCACGGCGCCCGGCTGTTCGCCGAATGCGCCGCCGAACAGCCGGACACCGCATGGCAGTTCGAGTATTCGCCGGAAACATTCTGTTTCACCGAGATGGATTTCGCGCTGGAAGTCTGCGAGACCGTACTCGACATCTGGCAACCGACGCCGGAGCACAAGGCGATCCTCAACCTGCCGGCGACCGTCGAAGTGGCGACACCCAATGTCTACGCCGACCAGATCGAGTGGTTCTGCCGCCATCTTTCGCGCCGGGATGCCGTGATCATCAGCGTCCATCCCCACAATGACCGCGGCACAGCCGTGGCTGCCGCCGAACTGGCAATGATGGCGGGCGCCGACCGGGTCGAAGGTTGTTTGTTCGGCAATGGCGAGCGCACCGGCAATGTCGATCTCATCACCCTGGGGCTGAATCTCCATAGCCAAGGCATCGATCCCGGTCTGGATTTTTCGGTGATGAACGAGATTGTCCGCACCACCGAATACTGCAACCAGATCGCGGTACATCCACGCCATCCCTATGCCGGCGACTTGGTCTTTACCGCCTTTTCCGGTTCGCACCAGGACGCAATCAAGAAGGGTTTCACCGCCCAGGAACAACGTTGGGCGACTGGCGATCCGCGCTGGGAGGTGCCCTATCTGCCGATCGATCCGGCCGACCTGGGCCGCAGCTACGAGGCGGTGATCCGAGTCAACAGCCAGTCCGGCAAGGGCGGCATCGCCTACTTGTTGGAGAAGGATCACGACCTGCGGCTGCCACGCCGCTTGCAAGTCGAGTTCAGCCAGCGGGTGCAGGCCATCGCCGATGCCACCGGTAAGGAACTCGCCTCGGCGGATATCTGGGCGGCGTTTCAAGCCGAATATCTGCAAACGGACCAGCCGTTTCGTTTCATCGAGTACCGTACCGCGCCCGATGGCCACACCGGCGGTACCTGCAAGCTGACCGCGACGGTTCGCGAGCATGGACGGGAACGGCCGCTCTCGGGCAAGGGCAACGGCCCGATCGACGCTTTTACCGATGCACTGAACCGGCATTTCGGCCTGAATGTCCGAGTGGTGGATTACCACGAACACGCCATAGGCGCGGGCGCCGACGCCACTGCCGTATCCTACGTCGAGGTGTGCATGGACGGCGATCCGGTATCGCTGTTCGGGGTCGGGGTCGACGGCAACATCGTCACCGCTTCACTGAGGGCGGTGGTCAGCGCGGTCAACCGGGCACTGCGGCAGGAATCTGGCAAGACCGACGTCGCATTGGATGCCGCCTGATGGTCATTCCAGATGGCTGGCCCCTCTGCTTAGGGGACGCTTAATACGAAAGTGGCACGGAACAAGCAGCGGGTTCCGTGCCACCAAAACCTGCGCGACTCGACTCAGGCCGCATGTCACCACTGCCCAAAGAAGTCGGTGATGTCGAAACAAATCGTTTTCGATTCACCGCTGGCGGTTTCAATGTCCAAACGATCGAAAGTCCTGTTTCCGATTCCGCTGACGCCCTGCCCCTTTACCTTGGCATTCGGATACTTCCAGGCGACCCAGACTTTCTCGGCGGCGACCCCTTCCATGTTGTTCGCGGCATTCCGAATCACAACCGCTTTCTCGCAACTCGAACCGTCCGCGCCGACAAACGAAACATGCCGTAATTTGTCAGGTAACGGCGGCCCGGAAGATCGGGTCGTTTCACCAGCGTGAATCGTTGCCATTCCAAGGATCAGCATCAATAACGACAGCACATAACGAATCGAAGGTCTTTTCATTCACGCCATCCTTTTCCGTCGAATAATGGTTTACCTTCAGCCCAAGACTTCGCCGTAAACCCCTTTCTCGTAAGCCTCGCCTTCCTCATTCGTCGGATCGCCCGGCACGGCGTCATCGACACCATCCTGGGCATCAGCCCAGTGAGTGAGTTCATGCAGGATAGTCACGCCAACCAGATAGACTTGTTTGCCATTCTTCATGGTCACCAACCCCTTGCCGGCTTCGAAATCCTTCACCAGTTTCTCGTCGATCCGCAATACATTGGAACCCCACGAGTAGCAACCATAGGCTTTCTTGCCGGCACACATCAGATTGTGCACCACCTGGATGGTAGGTCCCTGACCCCATTTCAGGGCATTCTTGATGGTCTCCTTGGTCACCTTTCCAGCCAGTTTTTGGATGGCGTTGATGATCTTATGCACCTCGGCAACTTGGGGCATATTGACCTTCAGGTAATAATGCAGCTTGGGATATTTCTTGATGGTGTCGTCGGACATTTGCATGGTGGCTTGCTCCTCACAGTCAGATTGCCGGCTTCGTCATTCACTTTGGCGCCTCCTAAGTTTCGAAATCGATCGAAGCAATTCGGAAACATCCAGAGCCGCGCTCACAAACACCGACATACAGGCAAATTACATGCCATATTTTTAACCATTTGATTTTATGGTTTATCGTATGGACATTACCATCTGCTTGGTCATTTTGGACAAGCCATTTCGGCCTGTCGAGCCGGATCAGTTCGAACGGGTTCGGCGAAATGGAATTTGATCACCTTGTCGAAAAGACGAAGAGCCCATCCTCGCGGGCGACGAGAAACAACCGGTGGCGCAGTCAGGAATCCATGCTTGGAGGAACTGTCGCGGAGCGAACGCCGTACCGACGGCTGTCCGCCTTGATGGCGCCAATGTCGTTAAAGATAGCCACATAGTTGACGGTCCGACCCTTGGCATCACGCAGCAGAGTCAACCCCAGCCATTCAGGATAGATCTCGCCGTTCTTGCGTCGATTCCAGATTTCTCCCTGCCAATGACCCACCCGTTCCAAATCCGCCCACATTGAGGTGTAGAACTCTTGATCATGCCGGCCAGAAGACAGAATATTGGGATTCCTCCCACGCACATCCTCCAACGAATAACCCGTCACTCTGGTGAAAGCCCGATTGACCGAAATAATGCGATTCTCGGCATCGCTGATCAGAATCCCTTCGGTACTTTGTTCATAAACCGCAGCGGCCAGTAGCAGTTCCCGCTCGATCCGCAACTGAGCGGTGATATCGTGGGCCATGATCATTTTGGCGCGGCGGCCACCCCAATCGAGGGTGTGGGAAACGATCTCGACATCGATCGGCACGCCGTCTTTCTTGCAATGCTTGCGGGCCTCGGTCCGCACCAGCCCTTCCTTGACCTGAGCGATGCTTTCCAGCAGGCCCGGCACATCCTCCGACGGGCGAATGTCGGCGATGGTCATCGCCAGGAATTCGGCGCGACTGTAGCCGTAATGATCGATGGCGGCATCGTTGACGGCCAGGAACCGCAAGGTCTCCAGATCGTACACCCACATCGGTACCGGGTGGGCTTCGAACAACAAGCGGTAACGGCTTTCGCTATCCCGCAACGCCGCCTCGGCCTGCTGACGTTGGCGTTCGCGTTCGAAGCTGTCCAGCGCGAAGGAAACTTCGGCGACCATCTCGTCCAGTAGCGCGGTCAGCTCCAGATCGAAGAATTCCGGCTCGGAGGCGAACAGATTGAGTGCGCCCACCACCGCGCCCGCCCGCTTCAACGGGAAAACCGCACAAGACCGCACTCCGGCGGTCGCCATCAGAATCTGCCAGTCGGGAGCTTCCTCACCGCTATCGTAGAACAAATCGTTGCCGACCCAATGCGAGCCGCTGGCCAGCACGACTTGCGCCGGCCGGTACGGTAGGGCACCACCACCCGACTCGATCATCGGGTCCAGCGACGCCAACCGGCCGCGCAGTTCGCCGTAAGCCGCCACCACGCGCAACTGCTGGGTGTGCGGATCTCGCAAACCGATCCAGGCACCCTTGAGGTCGCCACACTTGACCGCGATCCGACAGACCTCCTCGAACAGCCCGTCGGTCCCCTCGTTGTGCAAGATGGTCTGACTGGTCAGGTTCAGCGCCGCGTAAAATCGGGTGATCCGCGCTAGGCGCTGCTCGGCCAGTTTGCGACTGGTGATGTCGTCGATCACGCTGATGAGGTACTCCGGCTGTCCGCTGGCATCCCGCACCAACGACACCGTGAGATCGATCCACACCACCGCGCTATTCTTATGCAGATAGCGCTTTTCCATCGAATAGGTCTGGATCTGGCCCGACAGAATCTGATTCATCAAATGCCGGTCCTTGTCCAGATCCTCGGGATGCGTAATGTCCTGAAAGCTCTTTTGCAGCAGTTCCACGCGCGGGTAACCGATGATCGCGCACAGCCGGTCGTTGACCCGCAACCAGCGGCCGTCGGGCGCGACGTGGGCAATGCCGACCGCCGCCTGCTCGAACGTACCGCGAAAGCGCCGCTCCCGCTCGGCCAACGCGGCTTCCGTCTGCTTGCGCTTGGAAATATCGCGGACCACGGACTGATAGTAGCGGTGTTCCCGACTGGTCAGGGGACGCGCGCTGACTTCGACCGGGAACGTGGCGCCATCCCGTCGCTGGTGCAGCACCTCGAACAGTGCTCCACCGGCGGCGGCCACCCGACGATAATCGTGCTCCACCGCATCCCGCCAGGAGGGCGCCCGCAGCACGCTGACGTGTTGTCCCTTCAACTCCTCCGGACGGAGGCCGTAATAGTTCCACACCTGGTCGTTGGCTTCGATGATGGTACCGTCCTCGCCCAACAACAGCACGACATCCAGCGATTGCTGGGCGAGTTGCTCGTAGCGATGCTGGAGATTGGCCCGTTCGAGATCGTCGCGCAGGTGCTCCAGTTCGAAGCGCGACTTGGCATTCTGCCACCACAGCACAATACCGGCGGCACCGGTGCCCAGCGCAAACAGCAGCACGAAACCAATCCACAGCGCCAGCCAGCGGATGCGAGCCAATTCGTCGTAACCCAAGTTCTGGATCACTTCGCGGTAAGCAACGGCGCCCAGCATCGCAACGATCATGATCAGGGCCACCGGCACCACGACCAGCGTCAACGCGGTTCGAGGAGTGGAAACGACCCGACCAACCCGGTCGTTCATCGCATCGCGTTCGACTTCGAAGCGGCGCAAGGTCAAGTACAGCAGCAGAGCGGTAACCGCCACGAAAAACCAATCCTTGGCGGTTTGTATGCGAGTCAGTGCCGCCGGACCGACGCCCAACCACAGCACGAGTTGATCGGACCCGAAGATCCAGAACGCCGCGACCAGCGCGTAAGTAAATGCCAAAAACAGCGATTGCGACATACCCATCCACATTCGAAGACAATGCTCGATCCGTCACGGATCATGCCGCCCGGCAGCGAGCGGAATCCTGTGACTATAGACAATCGTGGAGAGGGTTGCCGCCCACCCCTTGCCAACCCGACGCGGCAAGAATTCGCGTCACCGCCTCTTCGGACCCGTCCGGCACGGCCGAACCCGCTCGATCGATCTTATGGCGACTCCCGATATCCGCTCAACGCTTGCCGGAAATAGACCCGGAACCCATAATTCTTGCCGATAAAACTGTCGGGCACTGGCCAGCGCCAGCCGCCATCCTCCAATCTTGACGGCTCATCGGGAAAAACGCCGCGCCACGCGGCAACCGGCTCATCAAGCCGCTGGTAAAACGGAACCGACACGCACGGTAGCGGTATCCCGCATGCAGCGCGGATTGCCCGACGGCGACCGTAACACCCCCTCACGGCGGCATGCCTCCAACGGAGCTTCCCCATGCAACGCAGCGACATTCTGGCTCTTCTGGGTTCCCTCGGCATCACCGGCTTGCTGCTCTGGGGGCTGGTGTACTTCGTCAACGAATGGTGGGCACGGCTGCCCAAAGCCGTCGCCCTGACCGTTTGCATCCTGCTGGCGGTGATGGTCATCGGCTACCCAATCTATGCGCTGGCGCGCTGGTCGGATCGCTATCTGGAACGGGCGCGGGCAGCCAAGGCGCAAGAAGAGTGGAAGGATTAGGCGGGAACTTCGCCAGACCTCGACAACGCCGATCCGCCTGATGTTTGCCCTGTTTCGGAGCTGGCTGCGCCGCCGCCGGCTTGAGCGAACCCGCATTCCGGCAACCGCATGGCGGGCGGCCATGGCGGCACTGCCGCTGGCGGACCGTTTGAATCCGACGGAACGGGAACGGCTGCGCGATCTGGCGACGCTGTTCCTGCACGAAAAGGCACTGGAACCGGCCGGCGGTTTGGAGCTGACGCCCGAAATGGGGCCGTACATCGCCGCCCAAGCCTGTTTGCCGATCCTGAATCTCGGACTGGACTACTACCGGGGCTGGAGTTCGGTGATCCTCTATCCCGAAGGGTTCCTGGCCCGGCATGAATACACCGACCCGAACGGTCTGGTCCACAGCGGCCATCGGCCACTGATCGGCGAAGCCTGGGAGCGCGGGCCGGTGATCCTGTCTTGGGCCGATGTCGCGGCCAGCGCCGCGGAACCGGGCTACAACGTGGTGATCCACGAAATGGCCCACAAGCTGGACATGCTGACCGGTGAGGTGAACGGCTTGCCGCTGCTGCACCGCAGCATGGCGATACAGGAATGGAGCCGTGTCTTCAATGATGCGTATCAGCGGCTGTGCCGGGAGGTGGACCGGGGCCTGCCGACACTGTTGGACCCTTATGCCACCGACAGTCCCGGCGAATTCTTCGCGGTGATCAGCGAAGTATTTTTTACCGCCCCCGACAGGGTGCTTGCTGGTTACCCGGAGGTTTACCGGCAGCTTCAGGCGTTCTACCGGCAGGACCCGCTAGCGCGCCAATCGGTTAACGAACCCCTTCCAGCCGCGTCCGACCTTCCGAGTCCAGCACCGTGATCCGCGCGAACGGCACGACCGGCACTTTGAGCATCAGGCAGGGGCGGGTCACGACCGGCGCTTGCCGATAGCCCAGCGGCGGCTCGCGCCAGTCCACCCGCACCGACAGCACACCATCCCGCACGGTCGCCGATGCGCCCGCCAGGCTCAGGCCGTAACCGGCCGAGGGCCGCGTCCCCATCGCAACCAGCAATACCCCCTCCCGGCTGAAATCCACCATCGGCGGAGACAGCAAGCTCATTTGCGGGTGACGATCCGCCCATGCCAGGGCCGCCACGCCGCCGCACCGGCAATCCAGATCACGGTGGGGCGTTTCAAACCGCCGCACTGGCTGCCGCCGAACAAGACTCCCACCGGCAACGCCGCATCCTCCCCTGCGCCGGTTTGGGTGCAACCCGAAATCAGCGCCAACGCCGCCAGCATCCGACGCGATCGCCTCATTGCGAACCACCGACTCACTGATTCGTGCCTCGCCGTATCCCGGTTTCGCGCTTGGCGGTGGTCTGGACACCTGGTAGCTGCACGAGGTAACTGCTGACAAAATCCAAGCCACTCAGATCCCGATCGACCTCGATGGTCACCGGCGCATCGAGGGTGACATAGGCGCCGCAAGATTCGCCGGCATCGCAAATAAACAGATCGTTGTTGGCGTCGGAACCAGCGAAAAGCTGGTAGGTGCCGGCCGGGATGTCCGACAGGGTGAAGGTGTAACGACCGTCCGGCTGCAACTGCCCGGTCGCATCCTTCACGGTTTCGCCGCTATCGGGCTTGACCAATAGCACATATTGCTGCCCGACCGAGCCGATGCTCAGATGGTTGGCCACCTGCATGATCACGCTGACCGAGATCGTATCGGCGTTGGAGGTAAAGGTCATGGTCGCGCTGTACACGCCATCCGCCAGATTGTCGCGCCGCACCGCGACCGTGTAGCTGCCGGTGCCGTCGGCGTTCACTTGGGTCGGCGTCACGCTCAACCAACCACCGGAGTCTTCGGTGGGCGGACTCACGCTCAGTTCGCCGCCGCCGCCGTTGAGCACCGTCAAGGTCTGACTATCGAGGCTGATGCCAAAATTCAGCGCCGCCGGACTGATCGTGAGAATGGGCATCGGGTTCACCGGTCGCCCCGCGCTGTTGGCGGCGGCGACCACTGCCTTGTAGGCATTGATCAGACCGTAACCGAACTGGTCATCCCGACCCGGCTTGCCCAAATCTTCGGTCAACGCGCCGCTGGCCAATAGCGTGTCGATGTCCTGGGGCGTCAGCTTCGGCGCCACCGACTTCATCAGCGCCAGCACCCCGGCCACATGCGGCGTCGCCATCGAGGTTCCCTGCCAGATGGCGTAATCGTTGACCAGCGTGCCGCTACTGTCGCTGGCGGCAGTACTGAGCACACCGTCCGGTTTGCCGTCGCCGTTCACGTCGCGGGCGGTATTGCCGCCGGGCGCGACCACGCTGACGGCGGTGCCGAAATTGGAATACGGCGCCCGCGCCTTGTCGATGTCCACGGCACCGACACCCAGCACGCTGGGAAAAGCCGCCGGATAGAACGGCGTGTTGCTGCCATCGTTGCCGGCGGCGGCGACGATGACCACGCCGGCGGCGCGCGCCTGATCGTAGACCGCCTGGGTGGCGGTGGAGAAACCGGGACCACCGACGCTGAGGTTGATCACGTCGGCGCGGCGCGGCGGCACGGTACCGGAGTCGTTGGGCAGACCGGCGGCATAACGCACCGCCTGTTCAATGTCGTAATCGGTGCCGCCAAACCGACCCAGGGCACGCAAGGGCATGACCTTGGCCCCGAAGGCGACGCCCGCGACCCCGACGCTGTTGTTGGTGGCGGCCGCCACTGTGCCGGCGATGTGGGTACCGTGGAAGGAACTACCGCCGCCGGGATCGGTGCCGTCGCCGGGATCATCCGGATTGGAATCGATGCCGTCGCCGTCGCCGGCGTTGCTGGGATTGCTGATGAAATCGTAGCCCGCCACCATCTGCCCTTGCAGGTCGGGATGGCTGAGCACGACACCGGTATCGATCACCGCTATGATCGCATCGGTGCCGGTGGTCAGATCCCAGGCTTGCGGCAAGTTGATCTGCGAATAGTGCCACTGGAAACGGTACAACGGATCGTTGGGAACGAACTGGGCGTGGCGGATGTAATTGGGTCCCGCGTCCGCGACGTCCGGATCGCGCTTCATCACCTTGATCGAATACAGGGTTTCCAATTTCTCCCGCAGGATCGGATTGGCGAGCTGAAAACCGTCGGGGAAATGGGCCTGAGTAACACTGGCCTGTTTTCGATAGGCCGCGATCCGTTTCAACCCCGCCAAGTCGAGCAAGGCATTGCGCGGTTCGGATTCCGCCAGCCGATCTCCCATCAAACCCAGCGCCCGCAGCTGAGCCCGCAAGCCATCGCGCCGCACCGCCGCCGGCCGAAAGCGCGTAATTGCCTCACCCGCGACAAATGGATCGCTCAGCCGCATCCCCGCCGCAGTCGACACCAGCGCCTGACCGACGGTCAGCACGTAATTCGACGCGCCGCGATCCGCAGTCACGACCAGCAGATAATCACCGCTCGTGGCCACCGTCAGTGACTCCACCCGGTTCTGGCTGACCGCCGCATCAAGGATGTTGCCCTCAAGATCGGCCAAGCTCAAATCCAGATCGTTCTGGATGTCGTCGCCAGCGATTTGCAGACTGATCTGCTGACCAGCCAGCAGCTTAATCTTGTACACATCGGTCGTATCGCCGCCGCTGCGCGATCGGCCCGCCGACCCAGCGCCGGGTTGGTTGACGTAGCCGCCGAGCGTAACCGGATTGGGAAGCGGCTGGGCGTCGGCGACCGTGTCGTTGGCGTGGTAGGGGGCCAGCGGGTCGTTGACATCGCTGTCCGCAGCGACGCCGGAAGCCGGTCGCACCGCGCCGCTCAAGGTAAACTGGGTGACTGGCGGCGTCGGCGTCGGCGTCGGCGTCGGCGGCACATCGCCACCCCCATCGTCCCCGCCACACGCTTGCAGCAGAACCGCCAATCCCACGACCAGGAACGCCCGTCTTGCAAGTTCGGGTTTCATGCTGCTCTCTCCAAGCACCGAGCGACGCTACCAAAAATCGTCCAGCTTCGCCCGCTCCCAGGCAGCGTGCAGAACCTGCCAATCATCCCGGCCCCGGCGGATCAGCGTGAAGTCGAAGCGGTAAAGATCGGCGTTCAGACCGACCAATTGGTCGGCGCTGGCCACCGGCCGACCGGCCAGCGCCGCCGCCACGCTGACCGTGGCATGATCCGGGTCCGTAAGCACGATGTCGCGAATCCGGGTGAATAAATGGACGGATTGATGGCGCAGGACATGCAACCGGATCAGACCTTCCATCGCCTTGCGATCGCGACCCTGGGCATCGCTGTAGTCATCCGCAATCAACCCGCGCAAATCACGCAAGTTGCGCTCCTCGCCTGCGACCTGAGCCCGGGCGATGAATTGACGAATTTCAGTCTCGGGGGAATCGGCTGGGGGCGAGCAGGCCGTCATCGCCAGTACCAGAACCGCCCAGACCCACGACCGGCCACCGTATCGAGTTATCATGGTCATCCGAATACCTCCGCTACCCTTGGCCGGCTGACCGTCGGCGACAAGCTGAGCCATTCTTTCCATCCGCGCGGAACCTGCCATGAATCACCAATTTACCATCCTCGACAAGATCCTCTGCTATCGCGGTTTTTTCCGCATGGAACAATACCGCCTGCGCCACGAATTGTTCGCCGGCGGCTGGAGCCCGGAAATCACCCGCGAGTGTCTGGAGCGCGGCCACGCGGTTGCGGTCCTGCTGTTCGACCCGGATCGAGATCGAGTGGTTTTACTGGAGCAATTCCGGGTCGGCGCGCTGGAGTTTCCCGGTGGCCCCTGGCTGCTTGAGATCGTCGCCGGCATCATGGACGATCCCGCCGAAACCACCGAGGAAGTGGCGCGGCGCGAAACCGAGGAAGAAGCCGGCTGCGAGTTGTTGGAGCTGATTCCCATCTGCCACTATCTGGTCAGCCCCGGCGGCACCTCCGAAAGCATCACCCTGTTCTGTGGCCGAGTGGACACTTCGAACCTCGCTCCCGGCATCCGTGGCCTGGCTTCCGAGCATGAAGATATCCGCTTGCACCTGGTCTCCCGCGCCGAGGTGCTGGAGTTGCTGCATACCGGCCGCATCAACTCGGCCGCGCCGATCATCGCCCTACAATGGCTGGAATTGAACCGGCCGAAACTGCTGGAACGGTGGGGACTGGCGCCGGCCTAGATCCCCAACCGGTTCAGGTCGGCATCGGGCCGCGATCGCTCCCAGATCAGGCGAAACAGTTCCAGCAACTCCTTCATGCGCTCGCCAGGTTCCGGCTCATAGCCACCGATCAAGCGGCGCGGATCGCTGAAACGCAACAGCGCCCGCTCGTCGGCGATGACGAACGCCTGGCTCAATTCCGGCCGGTCCGGGATTTCCGGCCGGTTCGGGGTACGCAGCAGCAACGCGCTGGTCAAGCGTTCGCTCAGTCGCGCCAGCCGGGGACAGTCGCCGCGCCATTCCCTGGCTGGCGGCAACACCAGATGCAGGCGCAACTTGGGCTGGCTCACCACTTGATTGCGGATGGCGTCGAGCACGTCGGGATCGTCGTACAACTCGGGTCGTATCAGCGGCGTGTACCACACCAGCACCCGCCGCAGGCCGCCGAGCAGATCCAGCAGGGCGCGCTGGCTGTCGTCCAGTCCGTTCAGCATCGTTGGGGCAAATCGTTCGTCATTCGCCATCGCCGTTACCTCGCTGTTTGGGATCGTGAAACACCACCCATCCGAACGCCATCGATTACATCGATCGATACCGGGCATCGCTCGAAATGCCTGAGCGGTCGCGGGTTGCCCCGCGCCACATCATTCCGGCGCCGACTACGGTCCGGTAAACGAGACGATCACGAAATTCTGATGGGGTTCGGCCCAGCTTACGACGACACTACTGCCGGTTTGCGGGAAATCAAGCAGGCGATACAGTCCGCTGGCTCCTTGCAGATACTCCACACCCAAGGTGGTCACGGTGAAGTTGACGTTGGCGAACTCCACGCCGTCGGCGAAGGCCCGCAAGTTGTGGCTACCATTGCCCAGCCGGTTCCAATTGAAGGTGTAGCCAAAGCCGTTGTCGCTGTCACCGCAGGCCGCTGCCGTGTCGGGCCGGGTGGTGCCGTAGGCCACTCGTTGCCGTGCGCCGCCGTCGATCTGCACTTCCACTGTGCTGGCCTGACAGATCCAACCCCGGATCAGGCCGATGCCGCTTTCGAAGGAACCCTGTTGCGGGCTTTCCAGATGGGCGGACAATCCGGCTCGCGTGGTAACCGTCGTCGATCCCGTGGCCGCCTTGCTGGCCCCGGAGATAACGAAGTTCTGATGCGGTTCGCTCCAACTTACAGTAACGTCACTTCCAATCCGCGGAAAACTGGGAAGCACGTACTGCCCATTCACCCCTTGCAGGTACTCCACGCCCAGGGTGGTCACAGTGAAATTGACGTTGGCGAACTCCACGTCATCGGCAAAGGCTCGCAAATTGTGGCCACCGTTACCCAGGGTGTTCCAGTTGAAGGTATACCCAAAGCCGTTGTCGGTGTCACCGCAGGTTGCGGCCGTGTCTTCCCGGGTGGTGCCGTAGGCCACCTGTTGCCGCGCACCGCCATCGATCTGGATTTCCACCTTGTTGGCTTGACAGGCCCAACCCCGGATCAAGCCGACGCCGCTCTCGAAGGAATCCTGTTGCGGGCTTTCCAAGTAAGCTCCACTTCCAGACGACGCATCTAACCATTGGCTGATTGAAGGGTAGCTTAAATCGAAACGGCCATACCAATCGGGCGCTGTCGAGTCCGAGCACGATGAAGCGCCAGCATGTAAATTACCGACAAAAAGTTGCTGGCCGTTTTGCTCGCCGGTAATGGCGAAAATCCCGGATCCGCTGCTCCCCTTTTCGGTGACGCCCTGCGACCAAGTCACCTGAATATGGCTACCCGTGCCATTGACTGGAAAACCAAGAGGCGCATATCCGTCGGCGGTACCTTGACTCCATTTCTTCAAGTCACCGCTGGGATGGTGTATGCCGATCACCGTCAAACCGGTTGGATTGTTGGTGCTCCAACCGGCAAACTGGATACCCGACAAGTTACTGATTTGAGTATTCCGCAAGCGTAGGAAGGTGAAATCGCTGTTGGTACCGGTGGCGAGCAGATCGGCGCCGCCGGTGAAATGGGTGACGGAGGTGGGGTCCGGCCCTCCGCAGACCGCACGTTCGAAAAACCAGTAGCTATCGATGGTATTGGCGACGGATTGGGTCGATAGGCAGTGGTTCGCCGTCATGAAATAGGGAATCCAGCTACTAGAATCGTTGTCGTTGAGCAACGTTCCCGTGCATAAATAGCTGCCGTCGGTATCGCTGAAAATGATTTTGGCCACTGCGGCGCTTAGATTATCGGGCAGGGTATCCCGGCATTTGACATCGATATTGCAAGAGCCGGAGCTTCCAAGCTGAGCAAGACTCTTCGTTTCTGGATATTGGAACGACTGAGTCAGATGCTGTATTTTCGGCGCCCGAATCGGAAACCCGCCTTCAACCGAAGCTGGCAGGTAAATCTCCACCCCGGCGGTTTCTCCCTCGATCACCGGCGACCAGAACAGAGCCCGCGCCGATTCGGTATCCGCCGAATTTCCCACCGTCTGCTGGGCACGGATGGATCTGGCCGTGAAGGGTCCGAAAGTCTCGGAATTCTTGCTTCCGAAAAAGCGTATTTCCGTCTCTTCGGGTAAACCCCCCAAATCGATCGCCACCCGCAGCGCCCGCGCGCCCGGCGAGGTGATCGAAAACGCCGCGACCTGCCCGCCGTCCGGCAGCAATTTCCACGAGAGCAACGGAGACAAATCCTCCTGATAAGGCTGCGGCATCGCGCGCGCGAACCCCACTTTCAAGGGCTGATCCTTACGCTGTGTCGCGAGCGCGGCTTTCTCCTCCGTCGTCGTGACGGCATCCAGCACAATTTGCAGTGGAATCGGGGTCACACTGTAATCCTGCTTGAGCTGCTTATCGGGAGAACTCAGGGATGACTTGCCCGCCATCGGCGGTGAGCCTCCACCCACCGAGGCCGCATAGCCTTCGGACATCGTCACCGCCAATAATACGAGCATGGCCATCGAACGCCATGGTGACAAGGAAAATTCGAATGGACTGCGTTTTTCTACCGTACTCACGACCATCTCCTGTCTACTGCCCGCGTGGAAGCACGCAAAAGTGGAACTTTAGCAGACTCACCTTAACAGCAGCTTATAGCTGCTAACACAACCCACCGGATCAATCCGCGCGGAACCCTCATCTGTGTGTGTTGCTTGATTCAAGCGAAACTCCCGGCCACGGAGATCGAAGCGCTCCTGGTTCGTGGCCTCAGCCACGGCAAGCGGACCGCCTGCTGTAAACTTGAAGATTCGTACCGCCTCATCATCGTAGGGAACAAACCATGCTGGATACCCTTACCGTAAGCGATTGGTCTGAATGCCTGGGACAGACTTTCCAAACCCACTCTGGACCGGAAGAGCAACTCGACTTGCAACTGACCTCCGTCACCCCGCTGGGCGCCGAAAGCGGTGACTGGCGGCAACCCTATTCGCTGTTGTTTTCCGGTCCGCTGACGCCGCTGCTACCGCAAGCCATTTACCCATTGAGGAATGCCGTGATGGGCGAGCTGGGAATTTTTCTGGTTCCGCTCGGTCCAGCAGGCCAGACGATGCGTTACGAGGCGATTTTCACCTGAGCGGTTCGGCTGCTTGGTCGGGCGGTGACTCCACCGCCAACAAGAGATAAACGCCGGTTTCGCCGACCGGCTCGAATCCCATCCGTCGATACAGCCGCAGGGCGGGATTGTACCGCTCGACGTGAATGGTCAGACGTTTACCTGTTACGGCGGCTTCTTCCAGTAAATCGCGTAACAACCCGCTACCGATGCCTCGATTGCGATAGTCGGGCAGCAACGCGATGTCCATGATGCGGATCTCCTCCCGCCAGCGTGCAACGTACAGCCGACCGATGGGCTGGTCATCCAGCAAGATAAGATCGAATCGGGCGCCTTGATAATGAGTCTGGTAATGGTGGTGCTGCGCCTCGAACTGCTGGGTGAGAAACGCCTGCTTTTGTGCCTCGCTCCAATCAGTGAGGGCGAGTTCATCCAAACGGGTACCCGCATAGACCTGGAAGAGAAAATCGTGGTCCTCGGGACGAATCGAGCGTAGTGCGAACGATGGTCGTGACATGAGCATCAGATCCCACGACTGTCGCGGAGTAATCGGCATAGCCGTTCTCCGATCATTCGCCAGTCGAAAGCGGGTGAACTCGCATGCAAGCGCGCAACTTGCGCCGCGTGGGAATAACGTATCGGATCGTCGCACAGGTCGGCAAACGCGCGCGCAACCGCGGCGACATCGACCTCACCCATCCGTAACGGCGAATGATCCGTGTAACAGGGACGCGTTGGAACACGCATCGCGGCATCACCCCAAAGTTCGGCCATTGCGGCATGGTCCGGGACCACTTGTGGTACACCGACCGCCGCATGTTCAAAGCTCACCAGTCCGAATCCTTCTCCCAGCGCGGTATTGACTCCAAGCGCACAGGCATTGTACAGACGGTTGAGATCCTCATCATCCATCGGACCCGGCGCAGGTGGCCAAAAGATCACTCGATCTTGAAGGCCAAGCGCAATGACTTGCTGCTTGAGCGCATCGACGAATGGAGGGTGAGCGATGGCATGGTGCAAACACAAGCGCACCTCGTCGCCGCGACCTTGAGCGAACCGCGCGAAGGCCGCCAAGGTAAGATCGATGCGCTTACGCGGGTCAGGGCGGCTGGCATTGAGCACGATGAAGCTGGGCTGATCGAGCCCGAAAAATGCCTTGGCCATTTTCATTCGCGCACTCATTAAATCCACCTGATCGATAGGCAACAGTGGACGAAAACGCCCCAGATCGACACCGTGTTCCGCCACCGCCACGCCGATCGATGACCGCCGCCGGGTAAGCGCGGCTCGCAGATCGCGCGCGGCGCTCTCGGTATAAGTGACGAGCGTGTGATAGCCCTCCAGTTCGTCGACCAGTTCGGCGTGCTCCAGCCGTCCATCCAGGGGTAGATAACCGAGCATCGGCACGCCGCCCTTAACCGTGGCCAGTTCGCGCGAGTAATGCTTGAGGAACCACAAATCGTTCAGAACCAGAATGACGTCGGCGGCCAGCTTGTTCCAGTCCAAACGCAAGGCATAGGCACCCATCAGATCGCCACCCATCAGATTGGTGGGCAGTAGCCGAACGCCAGGAGCAAGATCGGTTGGCGCCCCTTGATAACCGACGCCAACCCAGGTGATGTGATACTCACGGAGGAAATACGGCAGCAACGCTTGCAGTACGCGGGTGAACCCCGTACCTGGGCGGTACCAACCGCACAGCAGCAGATGCGCAAGCGAGGTCAAGCGTTGCTCAGTTGCACAGGGGTATAGACGGTCTTGCCTTGGTTGACGAAAGGCATTAACTGAAGGGTCAGCACCGGCCCCACGTTGGTGCCAGCGATGTTGCTGGCTTCAAAGCCGGGTTGGTTCAGATCGCCGAGCACACCCACCAATGCATAGCCAAAGGTGCCCATGGTGCCGCAACCGAACTGCTGGGCAATCTGTTCGATGCGCCGTAACTCGCGACCAGCTCCGTTATAATCGAGGAAGTTGAACAGGTCGCCGGTCGGCGTAACGTCCAGGCCCAACCCGATGGTGGCGACGATCAGGATGTAGTCGCTGCTGTTGTAGGGCCCGAGATTGGGCGCTACGTTCGGCGCCTTCTGCAACTGGTTGTAGACGACATTCAATGAGCTGCGATCGATCACCACGAACCAGTAAGCACGGCCGCTGGACGGCGCTTGTTGAACAAGAACGTTTTTCCCGATGGCGATGCTGGCCCACAGGTACTGAGTTTCGCGTGAACTGACGACAGACAATGGAACGGAATTATCAGCCATAACAATCCTCTTCAATGGATGAACACAAACTATTTCGGACTTGCGCGTCACGTGAGCATCAACCCGACCCAACGAAATCGCGTCGTCGCGAGGAGAGTTCCTCAAGTCCGTGGTGGAAACACCCCCTGCAGGCAGCCCAACACCGGCATGGTGGTCACCTACGCTGTGCTGCACGACACGACGGTCGCGAGGAGAGTTCCTCAAGTCCGTGGTGGAAACACCCCCTGCAGGGCGATACAGAAATAGAAAGTCAGGTAGGGCTGCATGTTGTTGTGTGGCTGGTCACCACCGACAGGCGTCAAGGCCGATGGTGACATGCTGACGAGATTGTTTGCGGTCGTATATGCGGTCGCATTTGCCGATTTCGCCAGTGAACGGTTCGATGCCGGTGCGTTAAGTTCGCCTAGATCGATGTCGTGGGCCCGCATCGTGTGAGTGTGCGAAGGCATTTCCGATTCAAGGAGGGTAACCGTCTCCGTTCCCCCCGTCTCACCGATATCGCGCAGCGATAATCCCGGCCCTTGTCCCCAAAACATCGGGGCCCGTCCTTGCAAATTGGGCAACGCGAAATTGCTTTTGCCGTTGCCACCGTAAGTGGTGCCTAGCAATGCAAACAATGCGGTATTTTGCGATAGTGGTAACAGTTGCCCATCGCACCATGCCCAGCCTTTGGGGGCAAAATTGAACGGAAAAATCCGGATTTCAGCGACAAAGGGATCGGCCATAGGGGTATTCCTATGTGGGGGACGGGAAAATCCCGAACAACGAGATGATGAAACTGACACATAGATAGGGCTGGAAATTCGTGTGCGACCGACTCCCCCCCACTGACGTCACCGCTTGCGGACTCATGTTGGAATCCGTGGTGTCTTGTATGTACAGCAGCGCGCTACCACTCTGTCCAAGAACCTTGCCTAATGGACTTGTATCCTGCGAAACATTCGTGGATGCCTGCATTGCATGGGTATGAGCCGGGATTTGGTTGACCGTGAGCGTTACTTCCTCCACGCCGCCCGTTTCCGCGAGAATGAAGCCATTGCCTTGATGGACAGGGAGTCGACCGCGCAGATCGGGAAGCCCGAAAGTACTCTGCCCATCGCCGCCATAAGTCGTGCCGATCAACTGAAACAAGGTCTCGTTTTCAGAAATGGGCAGTAATGAACCGTCGCAAAACATCCAGCCCGCAGGCGCGAAATTGCCCGCAAACATGCGAATTTCACCGACATAGGGTAGTGCCATATTACTTCTCCCTAATTGGGGCTTGGGAATATCCCCTGTAATGCGATACAAAAACTCAAGGTCAAAAACGGCTGCATGTTCTGATGCGCCTGGCTGCCACCGACATTCGCGATGGTCGAGGGGCTAAGCGAAGTGAGTGCGCTCGGATCGGTGTAAATCCGGCTTGCCACGGTACCCAGCACATTATTGGTCGCATCTTGCGTTGAGCCCGTCGTGCTGCTGCCCCGTGCTTCATGAACATGCCGCGGCAACTCCGCAATGGACAGCGTGTGTGCCTGCTCGCCGCCTCGCCCGCCCAGTGCATGGCTACCGCCAACGTGAATCGGAGTTCTTCCCCGCATATCGGGGAGCGCAAAATTCACGCGTCCATCTCCCCCAAACGTGGTTCCCAACAGCGAAAACAGCCCTTGGTTTTGATTGATCGGCAACAGTTGCCCATCGCACAGCGCCCAGCCCTTTGGTGGGAAATTGAAGCTCATGATGCGGATTTCACTTAAGAAGGGTTCCGCCATTTGTAACTCCTCGGGTGCTTAAGAATTTGCCTTCATGTCGTCAACCCGACCGTCATTACATTCCTTGCCTCAATATCAAGGCAACGTCGGTTGCGTGCATGCCCCGCCACCTGCGAATCCGGTTGAGTCAAAAGTCGCCGTTGAAGGCGACACCACGGTATTGCGGCCGTTGAGATAGGTCGCAACAGCCGCTGTGTCTGTTGCCGCGCCACCGTAGCCCGAGAGCCGCACAGTTCCGTCGTTCCGTTGGCGCACTCGAATATCGCCTCCGCCCATGGAACCTCCCAGCGAGTGCGTAAATGTATTTTTCAGGGCGCCCGTTCCGCCGATATCCGCACAGAGCGATGTCGTGTTACCAGGCCCTGTGACGGCATTCTGAGCCAGTATTCCAGCAACCGCGTTTCCAACTCCATCGAGTTGAATGTCGAAATTGTTACCGGTCAGCGTTGCATCAATGCTGCCATTACCGTCCTGACCGCCTTGTAGCAGAATGGCGCGTTGTGTGCCGGCATAATTGATCACGTTGTTCGTCACCGCCACCTTAAGAGCCCCTGCTCCCGCTTGGAAGATCAATATGGCGTCCGTAGTCCGGCCGTTGGCGATGGTAATGGGGTTATTGTTGCGGACCACACCCTCCAGCGTACCCCCCGTCGAGAACGCGGCCTTGAGCAAAGTGATCGCAAGGAAGTCGTTACCCATTAAGGTGTTGTTATCGATATCGAACTGGGATATGCCGTTATTGGCACTCACCTGGATGCCATCATTGTTATTGGTGATTGTAGAGCCGGTCACCTTGAGCTTCAACCTAGCCGTATCGAAACCGTCAGCAACGATGCCACCACTGAAATTGTTATCAACCGTTACGCCGGAAATGTTGAGTGTTGTATCTGCGGTATTGCGGCTACCAAAAAGCAACCCACTGCCGAGCACACCTGTATTGAAACCACCGCCGGTGATAGTGATCGTCGAGGCGGTCGACGAGAGATTTTGAATATTGACATTGTCGTCTCCGCTGCTCGCGATAGTGGTGTTGGTTATCGCGTTTGTTCCAAGCATATTGTGGAAATGCAAGCCATCCTCGTCGGGGGCATTGCCCAGACTGGACAACGCACTATTGCTTAAGTTGAAGTTGGTAACGTTGATGCCATTGATACCCTGCTGTCCGCTAATAGTGAGGTTTAGGTTGTTGAGAGTTACGGTGGACACGGTGTCCAAATGGATCGCTGCGTTGCAGCCGGTGTTGGCGCCAACAACCGCTGCGCTGCCGCAAGGGGCGCCTGCTGCTGTGGCTGTATTGGTGAAGTTCATGTTCTGAAGGGTGATATTGGTCGCGCTGATGAAGCTAGCCCCTCGGTTGGCGATGTTCTGAACTGTCCCTCCGCTGCCAGCCGTACCCGTGCCCGTCACCGTGAAGCTGCCGGCCTGATTGACGAGGTTGATTCCGACATCAGAGCCACTGGAGTTGATCGCTGTGGCGGTGAACGCGATGCCGACGTTGGAGAGGTCGACGGCCCGTGAGTTGACCGCAGTGATGGAGCCAACGTCAGAGACGACCAGCCCGTTGATAGTGCCGGCATTCGATCGCGCCAGGCCCTTTGCGGCACTGGTGCTGATGTTCAGACCCATGACGTGGTTGTTGGCACCGTTCATGTTGACTGTACCCTGAATCGTCGGCTGTCCGAGGCCAATGGCGGGGCGAGTGATCGTACCCACGGGCGGACTGATTCCCATGACAGCATCGAAGGAGGCGCCCGCCACACCCTGACCTACCAGCCAGCCGTTGGTTGGCAGCGTGATTCCGGTGCCCGCCCCCTGATTGTTGGCGTTGGCGATGAAGATACGCTGGTTGGTGTTGGTGCCCATCGCGGTGGCCGCGCTGGAGAAACTGGTGAACGGACTGGTGAGCGTTCCATTGCCACCGCTCGTACCGTCAACGAACCAGATGACCGGACCCGAAAGGTTGAATGTAACCGTGGCGGGGGCGCTGGTCGCGGCCGGACCAGGGCAACCCGTATCGTTGACCGTGTAAGTGAAGGTGACGTCGCCCGTCACACCCGGCGGAGGATTGAAGCGGAACGAACCATCCGGGTTCGCCACAACGCTGCCACCGGCAGGATTGGTTGCGCTGACGCTCGACACGGCGAACGATGTCGAAACACAGCCATTGATGCCGTTGTCCACGTCGGTGGTGCCGATGATCAGTCCGGTTCCAACTGGAATGTCGATGGGCATGTTGGCCATCGCAGTGTAATTCTTCGCCGTCGCCACCGGCGGGTCGTTGACGGCATTGACGGTGATGGCGAAGTTCTGGGAGGCGGACGTATCCACCCCCCCGTTAGCGGTACCACCGTTGTCCATCAACACCAGCGTAATCGTCGCGTTGCCGTTTTGATTGGGTGCTGGCGTGTAGGTCAAGGTGCCGTTCGATGCGACCGCCGGCCCCGCGCTGAACAGACTCGGATTGGTGTTGCCGGTGATGATGAAGCTCAGCGTCTGCCCCGCTTCGTTCGGCCCCGCGGAGATGCCGGTGGCCCAGCCGACCACGGTCTGCGCGCCGGCATCCTCGTTGACTGTCTGATTCCCTCCAGCCGCAAAGCTGGGGGCATCATTCACCGCAGTCACCGTGATGGTGAAACTCTGCGACGCCGAGGTGTCCACCCCACCGTTGGCGGTGCCACCGTTGTCAGAGAGCGTCACGGTGATCGTGGCCGAACCGTTGGCATTCGCCGCCGGGGTATAGGTGAGCACGCCGGCCGAGGAAATCGCCGGCCCCGCGCTGAACAGACCCGGATTGGTATTGCCGGTGATATTGAAGGTCAGCGTCTGTCCCGCTTCGTTCGCCGGTCCCGCCGAGATACCGGTCGCCCACGGGTTGACCGTCTGCGCCCCGGCATCTTCCAACACGGTCTGATCGGCGCCCTTGGTAAAGCTGGGGGCGTCGTTCACCGCCGTGACGTTGATGACAAAGCTCTGCGATACGGAGGTATCCACCCCGCCGTTGGCGGTGCCGCCGTCGTCTTTCAACACCACCGTGATCGTCGCGCTGCCGTTGGCGTCGGCCGCTGGGGTGTAGGTCAGCACGCCGGCCGGGGAAATGGCCGGCCCCGCGCTGAACAAGGTTGGATTAGTGTTGTTGGTAACCTGGAAAGTCAGGATTTGACCGCCCGTGTTCCCGTCACCGTCGTCGATGCTGGTGGCCCAGCCGTTCACGGTGTGCGCGCCGGAATCCTCGTTGACCGTCTGATCCGCCCCCTTGGTAAAGGAAGGCGCCGAGTTGATGCTGATGATCGTGACCGTGGAGGTGGCCACCGCGCTGGCGGCAGCACCGTCGTCGACGGTGAAGGTGATACCGCGCGCCGTGGCGTTGGGGTTCGACGAGCCGTTGTTGTAGGTGACGCCGCGCAGCACCTGCTGGAAATTCGCTAGGCTGTCGGGACCGGTGAGCGTGAGCGTCGGGGCGACGTAGTTGGCGGTGATCGAGGTGCCCGTGACGGTGGCGGCGAGCGTTTCCATGCCTGTATCCAGCAGGTTGCCGATCGTCACCGTGGCCGAGGCGAGGGTGGGATTGTCGACGTCAGAGACGGTGAGCTCGGCCGGATCGACGATCGCCACCGCGCCGCCGCCTTCGGTGAAGGTGGCGGCGAAGTCGATTCCCGAGGCGGGACCGTTGAGGTCCACGATGGGCGCGTCGTTGACGCAGGTGACGGTCACGGTGACGGTGGCGCTAGAACCGCCCGGCGTTAGGGTGTAGCCGAAAGTGTCCAGGACGCTGCCGGGCGGGGCGTTGCAGTAGTCGGCGTTCGGCTGGTAGGTCAGCCCCGCGCCGCCGCCGGTGATCGCTACCGTGCCGTTGGTCGGTTGGGTCACCGAGACGATGCTCTTGGGGCCTCCGTCCAGGTCGGTGTCGTTGGTCAGTACGTCAATGGCGGTGGCCGGATCGTCTTCGGTGACCGTGGCGCTGTCGTTGACCGCCGTGGGCGGGTCGTCCACCGCAGTCACCGTGATGGTGAAACTCTGCGACGCCGAGGTGTCCACCCCACCGTTGGCGGTGCCACCGTTGTCAGAGAGCGTCACGGTGATCGTGGCCGAACCGTTGGCATTCGCCGCCGGGGTATAGGTGAGCACGCCGGCCGAGGAAATCGCCGGCCCCGCGCTGAACAGACCCGGATTGGTATTGCCGGTGATATTGAAGGTCAGCGTCTGTCCCGCTTCGTTCGCCGGTCCCGCCGAGATACCGGTCGCCCACGGGTTGACCGTCTGCGCCCCGGCATCTTCCAACACGGTCTGATCGGCGCCCTTGGTAAAGCTGGGGGCGTCGTTCACCGCCGTGACGTTGATGACAAAGCTCTGCGATACGGAGGTATCCACCCCGCCGTTGGCGGTGCCGCCGTCGTCTTTCAACACCACCGTGATCGTCGCGCTGCCGTTGGCGTCGGCCGCTGGGGTGTAGGTCAGCACGCCGGCCGGGGAAATGGCCGGCCCCGCGCTGAACAAGGTTGGATTAGTGTTGTTGGTAACCTGGAAAGTCAGGATTTGACCGCCCGTGTTCCCGTCACCGTCGTCGATGCTGGTGGCCCAGCCGTTCACGGTGTGCGCGCCGGAATCCTCGTTGACCGTCTGATCCGCCCCCTTGGTAAAGGAAGGCGCCGAGTTGATGCTGATGATCGTGACCGTGGAGGTGGCCACCGCGCTGGCGGCAGCACCGTCGTCGACGGTGAAGGTGATACCGCGCGCCGTGGCGTTGGGGTTCGACGAGCCGTTGTTGTAGGTGACGCCGCGCAGCACCTGCTGGAAATTCGCTAGGCTGTCGGGACCGGTGAGCGTGAGCGTCGGGGCGACGTAGTTGGCGGTGATCGAGGTGCCCGTGACGGTGGCGGCGAGCGTTTCCATGCCTGTATCCAGCAGGTTGCCGATCGTCACCGTGGCCGAGGCGAGGGTGGGATTGTCGACGTCAGAGACGGTGAGCTCGGCCGGATCGACGATCGCCACCGCGCCGCCGCCTTCGGTGAAGGTGGCGGCGAAGTCGATTCCCGAGGCGGGACCGTTGAGGTCCACGATGGGCGCGTCGTTGACGCAGGTGACGGTCACGGTGACGGTGGCGCTAGAACCGCCCGGCGTTAGGGTGTAGCCGAAAGTGTCCAGGACGCTGCCGGGCGGGGCGTTGCAGTAGTCGGCGTTCGGCTGGTAGGTCAGCCCCGCGCCGCCGCCGGTGATCGCTACCGTGCCGTTGGTCGGTTGGGTCACCGAGACGATGCTCTTGGGGCCTCCGTCCAGGTCGGTGTCGTTGGTCAGTACGTCAATGGCGGTGGCCGGATCGTCTTCGGTGACCGTGGCGCTGTCGTTGACCGCCGTGGGCGGGTCGTCCACCGCAGTCACCGTGATGGTGAAACTCTGCGACGCCGAGGTGTCCACCCCACCGTTGGCGGTGCCACCATCGTCTTGCACCCGCACCTCGAACGTAGATGTACCAAAGGCATTGGGGGCGGAAGTGTAGCTGAGAGCGCCGCTGGCATTGACCGCTGGCGGCACGGCGAACAGGCTCGGATTGCTCACGTTGCTCACGGTATAGGCCAGTACGGTTTGGGCCGACTCTTGGGGGTTGCCGGGGTTGAAGGTCGCCCAGCCGTTCACGGTCTGCGCCCCGGCATCCTCATTCACTGCCGGCGGGTTGCTGGCGGTAAAGCTCGGTGCGTCGTTGACCGGGTTCACCATAATGGTAAAGGTCTGCGCCGCTGAGGTGTCCACCCCACCGTTGGCCGTGCCGCCGTCGTCCCGCACCCGCACTTCGAAGGTGGAAGTACCGAAGGCATTGGGGGCGGGGGTGTAGTGCAAAACGCCACTGGTATCGACCGTTGGCGGCGTGGCGAACAGTGCTGTGTTACTCACGTTGCTCACGGCGTAGGCCAGTACGGTTTGGGTGACTTCGTCGGCGGGGCCGGGCTCGAAGGCCGTCACCCAGCCATTTACGGTCTGCGCGCCGCTGTCTTCGTTTACCGCCGGGGGATTGGCGGCGGTGAAGCTCGGCGCGTCGTTAACGCTGACGAGCTTCACGGTGGCGGTGGCTGGCGCGCTGGTATTACTGCCGTCGCTGACCACAAAAGTGATGGCCCGCGCTGGAGTCACGGTCAGCGCGGCGGCGGTGTTGTGATAGGTGATGGTACGCAACGCCGCCTGGTATTGGGCGAGTGTGGCCGAACCGGTGAGCGTCAATACTCCGGTACTGGGGTTGTAAGCGGCGGTGATGGGAGTGTTGGGGGCGACCATGGCCGCGCCCACCGCCAGGGTTTCTTGGCCGGTATCCAGCAGATTGGTCAGGGTGATGGTGGCGGAGGCCAGGTTCAGGCTGTCTGGATCGGTAACGGTCAGGTTCGCGGGATCGACAATCGCCACCGCGCTGCCGTCCTCGATGAAGGTGGCCGCAAAATCGAGACCCGCGGCGGCTCCGTTGAGATCGAGTATCGGCTCGGGATGGATGGCGCCATTGACCGTGATGGTGAAGGATTGCTCCGTGCTCAGGCTGGGAACACCGCTGTCGATTACCCGCAGGACGACGGCATGATCGCCGAAATGGGTGATGCCTGGCGTGCCGCTTAGCGTGCCCGTACCGTTGCCGCCGGGGGTAAACGTCAACCAGGCCGGCACTGTGGGGGTGGTCAGGATCAGGACGTTGTTGTCGGGATCGCTGGTAGTGATGGCGTAGCTGTAAGGGCTAGCGATATTGGCGGTGGTAACCGGAGTGCTAGTGAAGATCGGTGGCCGGTTGGGCGGCGGCGACCCGTCAATATTCGTGATATCGAGTCGAGAAAACAGCGTACCGCCTTCCTGGGCCACAAAGGCTTGGGTAATGTCAGTTTTCGGAGAGCTGTCTCCCACCACGTCGGTGCCGACTGCGGATACGCCCTGCCAATCGTCGACCTGACCATCCAGACGAAAACCCGCCGCCCAAGCGATTCCAACCAATGCTCCAACCAACAGCAGCACGCTAACCGTGCTCGTCGGAAAATGGGATCGTTGCCGGACCAGCACGACGAACAGGAGCAACACCAAAATCAGCAAACCCCAGTTGGATAGCGAGGGAATACCCACTGGATTTGGGCTATTGGGTGGGGTTTCGATCACTATGGGAGGGTCGTTCACCGATCCCAGTAAATCGCTGCTGGTCGGTCCCTGCGCGGCGAAGTAGAACCGCACGGTGGCACCGGCGGCAGCGATAGCGTTGATCGGCACGGCCTGTTCGACCACATCGGTCCCATCGACACCATTGTTCAACCCCACGGGATAGGGAGTACCCGGTAATGAAGTCGAGGCACCAAAACTGCCGCCGACACAGCTTTCCAAGGTGAGTTGGGTAACCTGCGGCGTGGCGGTTTCGGAAACGGTGGCCGTCAGGCGCCGATCAATCCCTGTGACGGTGCCCGCCGTTGAGAGGGAGATGGCGCATCCTGTCGCTACATTGTTATCGGAGTCGATCAGAGTGAAGTAGCGGAGTTGTGCCCAACTTGGGGCCGATAGAAGTGCCAAAGCAACGACAGCCACCAAACGAATGATCAAGCGCATGCAAAGGCTCCTAAACGGCTTCAACTCCGAGTCATCTCAAAAAGATTCTTATATGGGCACTTACGAGTCACCTACCATTTAGGTAATTAGATGATAACTGTCCAATCGGCAAGGCTTCTGTTTACATAAATATCGCGAATCACGTTGAAGAAACTTCCTTGGCGGCATCAATCGGGAACGGGAAATCGGGAACGACCACCCCAAAACGACCGAAGCGCCTTGGAAGGCGCTTCGGTCGGGTTTTACTTGGCCAGTTTATCCGGCATTCGTTTGTGGAAATCCAGACCCTCCCTGCCGACATCCACCACCACCGTATCGTCCGGCCCAAACTCGCCGGCCAATATCCGTCGCGCCAACGGGTTCTCCAATTCCTGCTGGATCGCCCGCTTCAGCGGCCGAGCGCCATAGACCGGATCGAAGCCGGCTTCGCCCAAGCGGTCCAAGGCCGCCACGGACACCTCCAGCCCCATTTGCCGGTCGGCCAACCGCCGACGCAGATAACCGATCTGGATACCGGCGATGGCCCGAATTTGTTCGCGGCCCAGCGGATGGAATACCACCACCTCGTCGATGCGGTTGATGAACTCCGGCCGAAAATGATCGGCTACCTGCGCCATCACCATGCTCTTCATCAACGGATAGTTGTCCTGCGCCGCCATCTCCTGAATCATCTGCGAACCCAGGTTGGAGGTCATCACGATCACGGTGTTGCGGAAATCCACCGTGCGGCCCTGCCCGTCGGTCAGGCGCCCGTCGTCCAGCACCTGCAACAGCACGTTGAATACATCCGCATGCGCCTTCTCGACCTCGTCCAGCAGGATCACGCTGTAGGGCCGCCGCCGTACCGCTTCGGTCAAATAGCCGCCCTCCTCGTAACCGACATAGCCGGGCGGCGCGCCGATCATCCGAGCCACGGAGTGCTTCTCCATGAACTCCGACATATCGATCCGCACCATCGCTTCCTCGGTGTCGAACAGGAATTCAGCCAGTGCCTTGCACAGCTCCGTCTTACCCACCCCGGTGGGACCGAGGAACAGGAACGAACCGTTGGGCCGGTTGGGATCGGACAGGCCGGCGCGGGAGCGGCGAATGGCGTCGCACACCGACTTGACCGCTTCGTCCTGACCCACCACCCGCCGCTGAATAGCGTCCTCCATCCGCAGCAGCTTGTCGCGCTCGCCCTCCAGCATCTTGGAGACCGGAATACCGGTCCACTTGGAAACCACCTCGGCGATTTCCTCATCCGTGACCTTGTTGCGCAGCAGCTTGAACTCATCGTGCTCGGCGGCGCTGGCCTCGGTCAGTTTCCGTTCCAGCTCAGGGATGCGCCCGTAGCTCAGTTCGGACATCCGCGTCAAATCGCCAGCACGGCGGGCCGTCTCCAGATCCAGTTTCGCCCGTTCCAGTTCTTCCTTGACCTGAGCCGAACCGTGCAAAGCCAGCTTCTCCGCTTTCCAGACTTCTTCCAGGTCGTTGTACTCGCGCTCCAATCGAGCGATTTCCTGTTCCAGCAGGTCCAGACGCTTTTTCGACGCTTCGTCGCCTTCCTTCTTCAGCGCCTCGCGTTCGATCTTGAGTTGGATCAAGCGTCGGTCGAGCCGGTCCATTTCCTCCGGCTTGGAATCGATCTCCATGCGGATACGGCTGGCCGCCTCGTCCACCA
>Ga0209607_1000174_pt1 | contig 57489 bp, 51 predicted proteins | sample AD_UKC117_MetaG_FD_184413 | JGI IMG/M metagenome (GOLD analysis project Ga0209607, IMG submission 184413) | Active sludge microbial communities of municipal wastewater-treating anaerobic digesters from Hong Kong - AD_UKC117_MetaG (SPAdes)... | ecosystem: Engineered > Bioreactor > Anaerobic >... | reverse complement strand
GAACCAGCAATCGACCCGGCCGGCATTTTACGATGCCCGGGTGGGTAGCTCGCTAAGCTTGCAAGAATTGGCTATCTCGCGGCAGGTGATTGAAACGAAACGGCCGTATGCCAACCCCAACTTCTCTCAAGAAGACGCCAGCAATGAAAGTGCCCGGCGGGCTATTCGCGGGGGGCTGCGAGCGGTACTTTATCTGCCGCTCCTGGTGCATTCGGAATCGGTTGGCGTTCTGCACATCGACGTCCACGACGAGCCACGCAAGTTTTCCAGCGAGGAAATTACTTTGTGCCAGGGCATTGCCAATCTAATGGCTGCGGCCATGGAGCGAAACCAACTGCTGATCACCGAGCGGCAGCAGCTGCATCTGGCGCAAACATTGCAGCAAGTAGGCGCTTTGCTCACCACCCAACTCAGCCTGGAGGACGTTTACCAAAAAATCTTTCGACTGCTGGCCCAGGTCATCGACTACGACAGCGTCTCTATTCAGTTGTTCGACGAAGAGAATGATCAGCTCCATCTGGTAGCGAGTGAGGGATTCACAGAGCAAGTCGATCTCATCCGGTTTATCCGTTCCATTGGGCGATATTGCTTGCGCAAGTTCTCAGACGGCCGTCACGTGTCGGTCATTTCCGATACCCACGCCGATCCGCGGTGGATAGTCAATCCGGAAACCCAATACATCCGCTCCTGGGTCGGCGCCCTCCTACGCGTGAAAGGCCGCTCGATCGGTATCCTCAACGTAGACAGCAAACGGCTGGCCGCCTTTGATGAGCAGGCAGCCGAAACGGTTGCTGCCTTTGCCAACCAGGCGGCCGTAGCCATCGAAAACGCCCGCCTGTACGAAAACGCCCGCCAGCAAGCCAACGAATTGGTCATCCTCAACGAAATCGCCCTCACGACGGCCGTCACCTTCGATATGGACGAATTGCTTACCCAGACAACGCGGTTGGTGGTTAACCGCATGTACCCCGAGCGTTTTGGTTTTGCGCTGGTCGATCCCTCAGGTGAGAATGCCTGGCCACATGCATCCTACTTTGGCGTCGCCCAAGAATTTCTAAACCGGCCCATTCCGCTCAAATCAAGCATTGCCGGCGCGGTGGTAAAAGCAAAACGGCCCGTTATTGTGCCCGACGTGCGCCTGGAAGCGCATTTTTGGGCGCCAGACGATCAATTTCTTTCCTTGGTGACGGTTCCGTTAAACATTGAAGAACGGGTCATCGGTCTGATCACCGCCGAAGCCACAGCGCTAAACGCCTTTGGCGATGACGACGTGCGCTTTCTGACCACTCTGGCCGGCTTGATCGGCAACGCGATGGTGCGGTCGCAGCTTTATAGCCAGCTCCAGGAACAGTCAGCCGGGCTGGCTGAGGAAGTCAGGTCGCGCACCATCGAACTGCAATCCGAAAAGGATCGGACCCTGACCATTTTAGAGAGCGCCGGGGAGAGCATCATTTTGACCGATAAGGACGCCAAAATCTTGTATACGAACCGGGCGACCGAGCTGCAAAGCGGCTACACGCGAGAAGAATTATTGGGTCAGACACCACGCCTGTTGGAAAGCGGCCTGACGCCCGAAGCGACGTACAACGAAATGCGGGACACGATCCAGCAGGGTGAGCAGTGGTCGGGGGAAATGGTCAACCGGCGCAAAGATGGCTCCCTGTATGACGTGTCGATGACTATCTCTCCCATTCTGAATGCCCGGCGAGAAATCGTCAATTTTGTTACGGTCATGGCCGACATTACCCGCCTGAAAGAGGTGGACCGGCTGAAAACCAAGTTTGTGACCAACGTTTCTCATGAACTCAGAACGCCATTGACCAATATCAAGACATACGTGACTTTGTTGGAGATGGGGCGGGGCGAAAATTGGGCCAGATACTTGAAAGTGGTCCACCATGAGACGGACCGGCTGACACAATTGATTCAGGATTTGTTGGATTTATCGCGCCTGGAAACTGAGGCCCCACGCAGCGATTTTACAGCCGTCGATCTGCTCCAGGTCATTGATGATTATGCCGACATTTTTGCAGCCAAGGCAGAAGTCCGGCAGGTTGCCCTGCACAAAGACGTACCATCAGACCTGCCGCCGGTGCAGGTGGAAGAAAGGCATTTGGGCCAGCTGCTGACCAATCTATTAGGCAATGCCATCACCTACACGCCGCCTGGCGGCCACGTGTGGATTAAGGCCGGGGCAGCGTACGGCGAACCCCATGCGGCCATCTGGTTGCAGGTGAGTGATACGGGCGTGGGCATTGCCCCAGAAGATGTCCCGTACCTCTTTGACCGGTTCTTTCGCGGCGAGCGAGTGCAAAGTTTGGGCATTCCGGGTACCGGTCTGGGGCTGGCCATTTGCCACGAGATTGTGAAGCGGTATAACGGCCGTTTCGACGTGTCCAGTGCGCTCAATCAGGGAACAACCTTTACCGTCTGGCTACCGGTCGTCGTTCTCGATCAGAAAGAAGGTCTTTCGCCGGCATGGTAGCGCGCCTGGACGCTGGTTTTTTTGCCCGTCCGGCCTGCGAGGTAGCGGTGGCCTTGCTGGGCAAGCGGTTGGTGCGCCTGGTAGACGGCCGTCGCCTCAGCGGCCGCATCGTCGAGACCGAAGCCTACTGCGACACCGAGGAGAAAGACCTGGCCTGCCACGGCCACCGTGCCAACGACGGCCAGCCCACACCGCGTACGGCCGTCATGTTCGGTCCGGCTGGTGTAGCTTATGTCTACTTTACCTACGGCATGCACTGGATGTTTAACGTGGTCACCGGGCAGGCAGGCCAAGCCAACGCCGTGTTGATCCGCGCCCTGGAGCCGCTTGAAGGGCTGGAGGTAATGGCCCAGAATCGGAACGGCCGTGCGCCGGCCCAGTTAACGAGCGGCCCGGCCCGGTTGACTCAAGCTCTGGCCATCGACAAATCTTTAAACGGCGCGAACCTTTGCGACCCGCAAGGGGTTATTTGGATAGAAGACGCGCCGCCCATGGCCGCCGGCCAAATTGCCGCCGGTCCGCGCATTGGTCTGGGCAAGACGCCTGAACCCTGGCTGTCTATGCCCTGGCGCTATTGGCTAACGGATAATCCATTTGTCTCTCGCTAAAACAGCCGGGTTGTCCACCTCAAATCACCATTGGAGAAAAAACTGCATGAAATTACTCGAAGGCAAAAAAGCGCTCATCTTCGGTATTGCCAACCAGCGGTCCATCGCCTGGGGCATAGCCAAAACCTTCCATGAACATGGCGCAGAAATTGGTTTCAGCTACGGCATTCCACAGTTAGAAAAGCGCGTGCGTCCCCTGGCCGAAGAATTGGGCGTCACCTTTGTGGAGATGTGTGATGTGTCCTCGGATGAGGAGATAACGGCCGTTTTCGCCAAGGCCGCCGCACATTTTGGTCAGATCGACATCCTGGTCCATGCCATCGGCTACGCCCAAAAAGAAGATTTGGAAGGGCGGTTTGTGACCACGTCGCGCGATGGCTTTCGTATAGCAATGGACATCAGTGCCTACAGCCTGGTAGCCCTGGCTCGTGAAGCGATGCCGCTCATGCCGGAAGGCGGCGTGATTCTCTCTATGACTTACTACGGCGCCGAAAAAGTCATTCCCCATTACAACGTCATGGGCGTCGCCAAGGCGGCTTTGGAAGCCAGCACGCGCTATCTCGCCGCCGATTTAGGCCCGCAGGGCATCCGGGTCAACGCCATCTCAGCCGGTCCCATCAAGACGTTGGCCGCCGCCGGTATCGCTGGCTTCCGCAAAATGTTGGGCTACGTCAGCGAGCGCGCCCCCCTGCGCCGCAACATCGATCAGGACGAAGTGGGCAAAACGGCCCTCTGGTTGTGCAGCGATTTGGGCAGCGGAGTTACCGGCGAGGTCGTTTATGTGGACGCTGGCTATCACATTTTGGGCATGCCAGAACCGCCCGAAAGTTGGGAATAGGGCCTGCTGGGCCAAACCGGTGCCTTAATCATCTTTGTAAGAGCGCTGCCTTACTCTCATGAGCGAGTAGCTTTCAAGTGATTGGTGTTTGACAATCTGTATTGATTCGTTATACTCAAAAAATCACTTAAAAACGACATAGTTAACACTCTTATCAGGAGCAGTGGAGGGAACGGCCCGTAGAAACTGCAGCAACCCCCAACGAAGGGAAGGTGCTAATTCCGACAGCGTTTGCTGGCAGATAAGAGGTGAGCCTGAAATAAAGCAAGCCTCTTAACGCCGGTTAAGAGGCTTTTTTATTTGGCCGGCGCCACCCCTCCTCAACAAGAGTAAACTTATAGTCAAGAGATGAACAGATTATTCACAAATTTGGAGGTTTTTTAAGATGACAACAACATTTATGACGGCGCCTAGTTTGCTGTTTACTTCGGAATCCGTTACCGAGGGGCATCCCGACAAGATGTGCGATCAGATCAGTGACGCCGTGTTGGATGCGATCATGGAGCAGGATCCGAACGCGCGTGTGGCTTGTGAAACGGCCGTCAAAACCGGTTTCGTCCTGTTGCTCGGTGAAATCACCACGACCGCCTTCGTCAACTTCGATGAATTGGTCCGCAAAGTGGTCGTCGAGATAGGCTTCGACGACAGTAGCAAAGGATTCGACGGCCATACCTGCGGCGTGCAGGCGGCCATCGCCAGCCAAAGCCCAGACATCGCCCAGGGCGTCGATCGCGCCCTGGAATATCGTAACAACGGCGACCACGAGGCCGAAATCAACGCTATCGGCGCCGGCGACCAGGGCATGATGTTTGGTTTTGCCTGCAACGAAACCGAAGAACTGATGCCCTTGCCCATTCACCTGGCCCACGCCCTGACCCGCCGCCTGGCCCAGGTGCGCCGCGACGGTACGCTGCCCTGGGTGCGCCCTGACGGCAAGGCCCAGGTAACGATTGAATACAGCTACGGCCGTCCCAAGCGCGTGCACACCGTTCTCGTCAGCACCCAGCATGCCCCGGAAATCTCCGCCGAAGAAATTCGCGCCAGTTTAATCGAGCACGTCATCATGCCGGTTTTACCGGCTGACCTGGTAGACGACGAACTGCGCATCTTTGTTAACCCGACCGGCCGCTTTGTGGTTGGCGGGCCAATGGGCGATGCGGGCGTCACCGGCCGCAAGATCATCGTCGATACCTACGGCGGGATGGGGCGGCATGGCGGCGGCGCGTTTAGCGGTAAAGACTGCACCAAAGTCGATCGCAGCGCGGCGTATGCGGCACGTTGGGTCGCCAAAAACATCGTTGCGGCCGGTCTGGCCGACCGCTGCGAGGTGCAGGTGGCTTACGCTATCGGCGTCGCTGAACCATTGAGTGTTAACGTCGAAACCTTCGGCACGGGAAAACTGACCTCGGATCAATTAGTCCAGTTGATTAACGAGCATTTTGACCTGCGCCCTGGCGCGATCATTCGTGATCTGAACCTGCGCCGCCCAATTTATCGGGCAACGGCCGCTTACGGTCATTTCGGCCGTACGGACATCGATCTGCCCTGGGAAAGTACCGGCAAGGCAGACCTGCTGCGCCAGGCGGCCCTGGCTTTTGAACCGGCCCTGGCTTAATTCGGCCTTGGGTCGGGTCTGGCTAAAAACTTGACAATTCAGGCAGCATTTGACGCACCCTCATGGCTGCGTTAGAATTGCCTGTCTTGTGAGCTTAATTATGGAATAATGTCTCCCGCAGGTGGGCGTCGGGCCAGGGTATGAGCCGACGGATCGCTTGCGGGAGCATAATTGTCAGGTAGTGTTGTGTTTGAATCCTTAGGTTCTCGCCTACAATCTGTTTTTGATAATTTGCAGCGTCGCGGCAAGTTGACGGAAGAAGACGTTGACGTGGCCATGCGTGAGGTGCGTCTGGCTTTATTGGAAGCCGACGTCAACTTCAAAGTTGTCAAAAGCTTTGTGGCGCGGGTCCGAGAGCGGGCTGTAGGGCAAGAAGTCATGCGCAGCCTGACGCCGGGTCAACAGGTGGTCAAAATCGTTCATGATGAACTGATTACCACACTGGGCGAGCCGGGCCGCTTGAACCTGGGGATGCAGTCGCCGGCGGTGATCATGCTGGTGGGCTTGCAAGGGGCCGGCAAGACGACGATGGCGGCCAAGCTGGCTTTGCACCTGCGTAAGCAAGGCCGACGGCCGTTGCTGGTGGCTTGTGACGTTTACCGTCCGGCGGCTATCGATCAGCTTCAGACGCTGGGCCGGCAATTGGATATCCCTGTCTATGCCGAAGGTACGCAGGCGAATCCGGTCAATATCGCCCGCAACGGCGTGCGCGAAGGTTCGAACGGTGGGGCCACCGTGGTCATTCTGGATACGGCCGGCCGTTTGAACATTGATGAAATGAAGATGGATGAGATTAGGGGCATTAAAACGGCCGTTAATCCCATCGAAACCCTCCTGGTCGCCGACGCCATGACCGGCCAGGAAGCCGTGCGCGTGGCTACAGACTTTAACAACGCCGTCGAATTGAGCGGTCTGATTATGACCAAGATTGATGGCGACGCGCGTGGCGGCGCGGCCATTTCTATGCGCGAAGTCACCGGCGTGCCCATCAAATTCCTGGGCACAGGTGAAAAAGTGAGCGCCATCGAGGTCTTTTACCCCGACCGCCTGGCCAATCGCATCTTGGGCATGGGCGATGTGATGACCCTCATCGAGAAAGCTCAGTCCGAGATGGACCAGGAAGAAGCGCAAAAAGCCGGCGCGCGCATGATGGAAGGCAAATTCGACCTGGATGATTTCCTGAACCAGATGCAGCAAATCAAGCGTCTGGGTCCGATTGGTCAGTTGATGGAAATGATTCCGGGTATGGGTAAAATGGCCAAAGACGTCGATATGTCTCAGGCCGAACAGGATTTGAAACGCATCGAGGCCATCATTCGCTCCATGACTTTGCAGGAGCGGCGCAATCCCAAGATTATCAAGGCCAGCCGCAAACGGCGCATTGCCACTGGGTCTGGCACCACAGTCCAAGACGTTAACATTCTCCTGAAACAGTTTCGGGAGATGCAAAACATGATGAAGCAGCTGCGCAGTGGCCGCGGGCGCAGGGGCTTGATGAACATGTTAGGCGGCGGTTTTTAGGCTAGTCAGCTAGTCGAATAGTCAGGCAGTCCGATAGTTAGGCAACCGTCCTGCTGGCTAAAAGACCTATAGGCTAAGCGATTACAAGACTAACCGACTTAAAGATTAAAAAATGGAGATTAATAAGGACAAATGCTGCGAATTCGCTTAAGCCGAACTGGCAAAAAAGGGCAACCCAGTTACCGTGTGGTCGTTGCTGATATTAACTCGAAGCGTGACGGCCGTGTGGTCGAACGCATTGGCCATTACAATCCCCTGACGGATCCGGCCGAATTTAAAATCCAGGAAGCGCGCGCTCTGCATTGGCTGAGTGTGGGCGCCCAACCTTCTGACGCGGTGCGCCGTTTGCTGGAAAAACAAGGCACCTATGATCGGCTGCAGCGCCTGCACGCCGGTGAATCGCTGGATAAACTGGTTGCCGAGTATGAAGGCGTGACCGTAGCGGACGATACCGTCGATGCTGCGGTGGTTGCGGCGGCGGCAGAGGCTGTCGGCACGGCCGTTAGCGCGGCGGAAGAAGAGTAAGATTTATTCTCACACGGCCGTCTAAGGAAAAGGTCCGGTTATGAAAGAACTGGTCGAATATATTGTCAAGTCACTGGTGGATGATCCGGACGCTGTTCACGTTGACGAATACGTCGACCGGTCGGCCACCACCCTGGAATTATCCGTAGCAGCCCCGGACATGGGGCGCGTCATCGGCAAAAACGGCCGTGTGATCAATTCCATCCGCTCGCTGCTGCAAGTGTTAGCCGACAAGGAAGGCAAACAAGTCTCCCTGGAAGTATTGGAAGCCAATACTCGCTAACAAGGTTACCTGGAGCCTCTTTGACCAAGAAAACAGCTTCGCGTCAAGAGAAAAACGACCGACGAGGCTTGGTAGAAAATTCTACCGAGCCTCGTTTTTTGGTCATTGGCGAGGTCCTGAAGCCCCACGGCGTGCGTGGGGAAGTGCGGGTCTTGCCGCATACCGACGTGCCCGAGCGCTTCACCTGGTTGGAAACCGTCTACCTGGGTGAAGAAAATCCCCGGCCTGTGGCTGTGGAAATGGCCCGCCTGCACCAAAATATCGTCCTGGTAAAACTAGCCGGTTATGATGATCGCGACGCCGCCGAAACGCTGCGTGGCGAACTGCTGCAAGTGCCCGAAACGGAAGCCATTCCCCTGGAAGAAGGCGAATATTTCTTGTACCAGTTAGAAGGGCTGGCTGTTTTTAGCGATGAAGGCCAGCATTTGGGTGAGCTAACCCAGGTGTTGGAAACGGGGGCCAACAACGTGTTTGTGGTTTCTGGGGCGGATGGGGAGATCCTGCTGCCGGATATCGAGGAAGTCATTCTCGACATTGATTTTGAGAACGGCCGTATCACCGTCCATCTGCTGCCGGGTTTATTGGGGTAAATTGGCTGACAGGCGCCGTCAACAAACGGCGCGCGTGCCGGTTGGGTTTTCGCTGCAATTGCGCCAGCCAATCCTGCATGGTATGTTAGACGCATGTCCGATAAAAAATATTGGCTGGGCTTCAATCTGGTAAAAGGCATTGGGCCGGCCAAGATGCAGGCGCTTGTAGACGCCTTCGACAGCCTGGAGGCCGCCTGGCGGGCTTCCGAGCCGCAGTTAAAACGGCTGGGATTGGACCAGCGCGCCATCAACAGCCTGCTGGAGGCGCGCGCCACGCTGGACCTGGAAGCTGCCTGGCAGGCCGTCGAAAAAGCAGGTATCCACCTTCTCACCTGGGATGATCCCGGCTATCCAACGTATTTGCGCGAGATCCCCACACCGCCGCCGGTGCTTTATCTCCAGGGCGAATTGCAAGAGGTGGATCGCTTGGCCGTGGCCGTGGTGGGCACGCGTCGCCTGACGGGTTACGGCCGTCAGGTCACCCGCGATCTGGTAGCCGGGCTGGTACAAAACGGCGTCACCATCGTCAGCGGGCTGGCGCGGGGGATAGACGCCATCGCTCACAAAACGGCCGTGGAGATGAACGGCCGTACCCTGGCCGTCCTCGGTTCCGGTCTGGACTGCATCTATCCTGGTGAAAATCGCGCCCTGGCGCAGCAAATTGCCGCCGGTCATGGGGCCATCATCAGCGAATATGGCCTGGGCGTGCAGCCGGAAGCCAAAAACTTCCCGCCGCGCAACCGGGTCATCAGTGGTCTGTCGCTGGGCGTGGTCGTCATCGAAGCCGGCGAGCAAAGCGGCGCCCTGATTACCACCAAATTCGCCGTCGAACAGGACCGCGAGGTGTTTGCCGTTCCGGGCAACATCACCAGCCCGGCCAGCCGTGGCCCCAACCGCCTCATCCAGCAGGGCGCCAAGCTGGTGACCTGCGTGGAAGATATTTTAGAAGAATTAAATTTGCAGTTGGTGGTGGAGCAAACGGCCGTGCAATTAGCCTTGCCAGAATCGGCCGAAGAATTAGCCCTCTACACCCACCTCACCGCCCAACCTGTGCACATCGACGAACTCAGCCGCATGACCGGCCTGCCCAGCAGCACCATCAGCAGCACCCTCACCTTAATGGAATTGAAAGGCATGGTGCGGCAGGTGGGCGGTATGAACTATGTCCTGAGCCGGGAACCGGACCCCATTTACGAGGTTAAACCGGGTGACCCGAACCAGGAAAAGAGTTAAGCCTCATGAAAATCGTAATCTTTGCCGGCGGCTCTGGCCGCCGGTTATGGCCTCTAAGTCGCCAGAAATCCCCCAAACAGTTTGAGCCGATTATGGCCAACCGCTCGACCTTGCAGTTAGGCGTAGACCGCGTCAAAGATGTTTACGGTGCGGAAAACATCTTCATTTCCACCAACGAGCGTTACGTGGATCTGGTCCGCGAACAACTGCCGGAGCTGCCGCCGGAAAATATCATCGGCGAACCGGCGCGGCGCGATCTGGCGGCGGCCGTTGGCCTGGCCCTCATGCATCTAAGCCGTAAGACCGAATCGCCCGATGAAGCCGTAGCCATCTTGTGGGGCGACAATTACATGAGCCAGGTGGACACCTTCCAGGCTGTGCTGGCGGCGGCGGAAAAGTTACTCCAGCAGCAGGAAGCGTCAATTTTGTTTATGGGCGAAACGCCTCGTTTTGCCAACGACAACCTGGGCTGGATTGGGCTGGGTGAGAAACTGGGCGAGGTGGATGAACGGCCGTATTATCGCTTCGATTCGCTGGTTTACCGCCCGCCGCTGGACGAGTGCCGGCGAATGTTTGCGGAAAAAACTCATGTGTGGAATACTGGCTACTTCGTGACAACCATCGGCTTTGTCCAGCAGCAGTACCAACAACAACAGCCGCAAATCTGGCAGAAGCTGGCAGAAATTGGCCAGACAATAGGCCAGGCTGAGTATTTGGAGACCCTGCATCGCGTGTACCCGCAGATCAAGTCGTTGAGTTTTGACGATGCCATTTTGCAGCACATCGCGCCGGAGCAGGCGGCTGTGCTGCACGGCAAGATGGGCTGGAGCGATCCGGGCACGCTATACGCGCTCAAAGAAGCTATCAACCCGGATTTGACCGCCAACGTGACCGAGGGGCTGGTTATCACCGAAGAGGCCAATGACTGCCTGATTTACAACCACGAACCCAATAAGCTGGTGGCCGTCGTCGGCGTCGAAGGCATGATCGTCGTCAACATGGACGACGCCCTCCTGGTCGTTCACAAAGACCAGATTCCGTTGGTTAAACAACTGGTCAACGGTCTGGATGGCACAGAATTAGAAAAATATAGCTGAAACCGTATGAGTGAAGAACTAAAATTAGAAGGCTATTGCCTCAAATGTAAAGATAAACGAATAATTCAGGATCCGCAGCCGGAATGGGCCAGCAACGGCTCCCCAGCGACGCGGGGAACCTGCCCGGTGTGCGGCGGAACCATTTACCGCCGGGGCCACACACCGGCCCATGATGCTCTGCCCAAGCCTGAGGTCCAGGCAAAGCCCAAAAAGGGCGGCAAAAAAAAGTCGGCCCGAAAGACGGCTAAATCGACCAAAGCCAAGTCGACAAAATCAAAAGCCGCAAAATCTACCAAATCGGCCGCCGCCGAACAGCCGACCTCGCTTTCTGGGAAGCTGGTGGTGGTGGAATCACCGGCCAAGGCCAAAACGATAGGCCGCTACCTGGGGCGCGGTTACACGGTGAAATCGAGCGTGGGCCACGTGCGGGACCTGCTGAAATCCCGGCTGAGCGTGGACGTGGAGCACGAATTTGAGCCCGAATACCGCGTGCCCAACGACAAGCGCAAGATCGTCAAAGAATTGGCCGAGGCGGCGGCAAAAGCCAAAGAAATCTACCTGGCGACCGACCCGGACCGGGAAGGGGAAGCCATTGCCTGGCACGTATTAGAGTCGGCGGAGATGGATCCGAAGCGTACGCGGCGGGTGGTTTTCCAGGAAATTACCAAGCCGGCGGTGCAGGCGGCCTTTGAGCATCCGCGCGAGATTGACATGAACCGGGTGGATGCGCAGCAGGCGCGGCGCATTTTGGACCGGCTGGTGGGGTATAAACTCAGCCCGCTTTTGTGGCGCAAGGTGCGCGGCCGGCTGTCGGCCGGGCGGGTGCAGTCGGTGGCGGTGCGACTGGTGGTGGAGCGCGAACGGGAGATCGAGCAGTTTGTGCCCGAGGAGTATTGGACACTGGCGGCCGAATTGAGTCAGGACAAGTATGGCAATGAGGGGACGGAACGGCCGTTTTTCCTGGCTAAACTCTTCAAATACAAAGATGAAGACCCGGTCCTGAGCAGTGAAGCCGATGTGCTGCCCCACCTGGACGTGCTGGAAAAAGCCCACTGGCAGGTAGGCGAAGTACGCATCGGCACGCGCACCCGCCGTCCAGCTGCGCCATTTACCACCAGCACCATGCAGCAAGAAGCCTCGCGCAAACTGGGTTTCGGCACGACCAAAACCATGCGCGTGGCCCAACAGTTGTACGAAGGCATCGACATCGACGCTGCCGAAGGTACGGTTGGTCTGATCACCTACATGCGTACCGACAGCGTGACCGTCTCCACAGAAGCGCAAAAAGAAGCGCAGGCGTACATTTTGCAGCACTATGGGCCGGATTACACGCCGGACAGCCCGCCTGTCTATAAAACGCGCTCAAAAACGGCGCAGGAGGCCCACGAGGCCGTGCGCCCCACGTCGGTGATGCGCACGCCGAAAGCGGTGAAATCGTATCTGTCGCGCGACCAATACCGGCTGTATCAGTTGGTATGGGACCGGTTTGTGGCCAGCCAGATGTCGCCGGCCGTCTATGACACGGTTTCGGCGGACGTGTGGGCAGGAGATGCAAAGGTAGCGGTGGAAAAACGGCCGTATCTCTTCCGCGCCACCGGCTCCGTTTTGCGGTTTCCCGGTTTCCTGGCCCTGTACGAAGAAACCGAGCCGCAAGATCGCCCCAGCGAAAACGGCGAAGCCCGCGTGCCCGCCGACCTCCGGGAAGGCGAGTTGATCGATTTGCTGCGGCTGCTGCCGGAGCAGCATTTTACCCAGGCGCCGCCACGTTTTTCCGAGGCGACGCTGGTGCGCGAGTTGGAAGAAAACGGCATTGGCCGCCCCAGCACGTATGCTTCAATCATCTCTACGATTCAGCAGCGCGGCTACGTTGACGTAGTGGACAAGCGCTTGCAGCCCACGGAAACCGGCCAGATCGTCAACGACATTCTGGTGGAGCATTTCCCCAACATTTTGTCGGTTGATTTTACGGCGCGGCTGGAGGATGAATTGGACGAGATTGCCGAGGGCAAGCCGTGGGTGCCGGTGATCGCTGATTTTTACGGCCGTTTTGAGAGCAATCTGGAAAAAGCCGACAAGGCCATCCCCAAGATGGACCTGAAAAAAGAGCAGGAACCGGTCGGGCGGGAGTGTCCCACCTGTGGCAGCCCGCTGGTTTACCGCGAAGGGCGGTACGGCCGTTTCATCGGCTGCAGCAATTTCCCCAGCTGCCGCTACACAGAGCAAATCCTGGTGAAGCTGGGCATTCCTTGTCCGCGTGATGGTGGCGATCTGATTGAAAAGCGCACCCGGCGCGGGCGGGTTTTTTACGGCTGCGCCAACTACCCGGAATGTGATTGGACGAGTTGGAAACGGCCGTTAAAGCAGCCATGCCGCGTTTGCGGCGGCTTGCTGGTGCAGCTCAACAACGAGACGGCCGAATGCACCCAATGCGCCACCCAGCAGCCGATTGTCCAGCACGAAACGGCCGCCACCTGAACCGGCCTGTTCACCCGCTTATAGCGCCTTCAACTGCCCGCCATCCACCAGGATGGCGGGCAGTTTGCTTTTCTGGCCTGCACGGCCAGTTCGGTCCGGACATTCTCAGAGGCCAGAACGTGATAAAAGGCAGTCATTTCTGATGACACCAGTGGTTGCGAGTTGAGAACAGCTTCGGTATATTTCCTGGTGTCTTTCTTAATAAAATCATCGTGCATCGCCTCTTTGTTAGGCTCCAGATGCTGCATACAGAAAAGGAGTGTTTTCCATGACCTATATTGAATCAGTTCACGGCCGTGAAGTTCTGGATTCTCGCGGCAATCCCACAGTGGAAGTTGAAGTCATGCTGTTTGATGGCGCGGTCGGCTCGGCCATCGTGCCCTCCGGCGCGTCCACCGGCGTTCATGAAGCCTGGGAAAAACGCGACGGCGACAAAAGCCGCTATGGCGGCAAAGGCGTGCTGCAAGCGGTCGCCGCCGTCAACGACGAAATCGCCGAAGCCATCGTTGGCTGGGACGCCACCGATCAGGTCGGGATTGACCAGGAAATGATCCGCCTGGACGGCACAGAAAACAAAGAACGCCTGGGCGCGAACGCCATCCTGGGTGTCTCCCTGGCCGTGGCCAAAGCGGCGGCGGCCAGCGTCGAGCTGCCTCTGTATCGTTACCTGGGCGGCGTTTCGGCCCGCACCCTGCCGGTGCCCATGATGAACATCATGAACGGCGGCAAACATGCGGCCGGGGCCACCGATTTGCAGGAATACATGATTATGCCCGTCGGCGCGCCCACCTTCACCGAAGCGGTGCGCTGGTGCGCCGAAATTTACCAGAGTTTGAAGAAGGTGTTGGGCAGCAAGGGGTATCGCACCACTGTCGGCGACGAGGGTGGGTTTGCCCCGCAGGTGAAATCGAACGCTGAACCTTTTGAACTCATGTTGGAAGCCATCGAAAAAGCGGGTTACAAACCGGGCGAGCAGATCATGTTCGCCATGGACCCGGCGGCTTCGGAGATTTTTGAGAATGGCGTCTATAACATGAAAGTGGAAGGCAAGCAGCTCAGCGGGGCGGAAATGGTCGATTTCTACGTTGACCTGGTAAACAAATACCCGATCATCTCCATCGAGGATGGCCTGGCCGAAGATGACTGGGACGCGTGGGAATTGATGATGGCTAAATTGGGCGACAAAATTCAGATCGTTGGCGACGATTTGTTGGTGACCAATGTGAAGCGCATCCAGACGGCGCTGGACCGCAAGGCGGCGAACAGCCTGCTGTGCAAGGTAAACCAGATTGGCTCGTTGACGGAATCGATCAAGGCGGTGGATCTGGTGCAGCGGCATGGCTGGACGGCCGTTGTCAGCCATCGCAGCGGTGAAACCGAAGACGCCACCATTGCCGACCTGGTAGTGGGTCTCAACGCCGGGCAGATCAAAACCGGCGCGCCGGCGCGCAGTGACCGGGTAGCCAAGTACAACCAACTGCTGCGCATTGAGGACCAATTGGGGGATACGGCCGTGTATCCTGGCCTGGCCGCCTTCACCAACCTCAAGCGTTAAGCATTAACGCCTTCTAACGATTTACCTCAGGGGCACAGTTTGTGCCCCTTTTTTATTGAAGGATAAGCCGCTACGTGGCACAATTAGTCAGCAAACTTCGCCGTACTTACGCCAATCTAACGCTCAGACGGCATAATCTAGCCATTAACAACTCCGCCCCTATAAGCGGCGCCAAGAAATTAGGAGAAACCCATGACATACTTCATTGTTGAGGAAGATGAACAGGAAGAGGAAAAGAAAGACAACGGCAAAGAGCCAAAATTCAATTTGCTGGATAAACTGCTGGAAACGCGCACCATCCTCATTTTTGGTGAAATTAACATGAAACTCGCTCAGGAAATTACCCGGCAGCTTTTGGTCCTGGCCGCCGATTCCGATGACGACATCAAGATCATCATCAACTCTCCGGGCGGCCACGTGGAGTCTGGCGACACCATCTTTGACATGATTCGTTTTGTCAAGCCGACTGTCAAAATCATCGGCACGGGCTGGGTGGCCAGCGCCGGCGCTTTGATTTACGCCGCGGCCGAAAAGGAAAATCGTTACAGTTTGCCCAATACGCGCTTCCTGCTGCACCAGCCGATGGGCGGCGCTTCCGGGCAGGCTTCCGACATTGCCATCGAAGCCGAGGAAATCATCAAGATGCGCAAGCGCCTGAATCAGACCTTTGCCGACCAGACCGGTCAACCACTGGAAAAGGTGGAAAAAGACACCGACCGGAATTTCTGGATGTCGGCCAAGCAGGCGCAGGACTACGGTCTTGTCGGGCAGATTGTGGAATCGATGGACCAGGTTTGAGGGCAGGGGGGCCGTTAAGCCCTGATTTGACCGCCCTCTGGCGCTCGTGTATAATTTCACGTCGCATTGCGGTAACGCAATCTGGCATCAGTTCCAACTTGGTATGAAATCATCACAGGGCTTAAAGGCCCTGGTTTTTTTGGGAGAATTTAGACATGGTAAAGCGTACTTATCAACCAAAAATCCGTCGTCGGATGCGTGTTCATGGTTTCCGTCAGCGGATGCAGACAAAGGGCGGGCGTGATGTTTTGAAAGCTCGCCGCGCAAAGGGACGTTCGAGTTTGACCGTTTCGATGAATCAGTATGGCAAGCGCATTAACTGGAATGCCACCTCAGCAACTGCCTATCGCTCTGTGAAGCGTAAGGGGAATGCGTACAAGGGTAAGGGAGGCTAGGCTCTGGCCTGGGGAGGATGCTGCAATCTCAGTATCGCTTGCGGCGTTCTGCCGATTTGAGACGTGTCCGAGAAGAAGGCCGTAGCCGCCGTCATCCGCTGGTCGTCTTGATCATACAGCCCAATCATTTGGTCGTAAGCCGGTTTGCTTTTGTGGCCAGCCGGCGTATGGGAAATGCGGTGCAGCGTAATCGCGCCCGCCGATTGTTACGAGAAGTGATTCGCCGGCATCTGGCGGACATTGAACCGGGTTGGGATTGTGTGTTGATTGCTCGCCAGGCGATGCATGGGGCCGCGTATGGGGATGTGGAAACGGCCGTATCCTCCTTGTTGACTCGTTTGCAACTCCTAAAAGCAGGTCAGAATAAAACTGCCTCCCAGGAGACAGAGTTGGCATGAAACGCATTGCTTTGCTACTTATCCGCTTTTATCAAAAGTTTATTTCACCGGCTTTTCCGCCCAGTTGCCGTTTTACGCCCACCTGCTCTCATTACGGCTACGAAGCAATTGAAAAATATGGCTTCCTGAAAGGTGGTTGGCTGGCAGTCAAGCGCGTCGCGCGCTGCCATCCATTTAACCCTGGCGGTTATGATCCGGTTCCCTAATCGGAGGATTCCTCTTTGTACGCAGCAAAACGGCCGTTGCTCAAGCCGGTAATATTCTTACTCATCCTAGCCAGCTTCATTCTGGCTGCCTGTTCAGGACAAGTCCCGAACGTGAACTGGCCCGGGCTGTCTGCCGCGGGCGATACCGTGTATCTGGCCCATGGCCCGAATGTGCTCGCTTTTAACGTCGCCACCCAAACACAGGTCTGGAGTTTTCCAGCCGAGCGGTCAAACGCCCAATACTACGCTGCCCCCGGCGTTGATGAAAGCGACGTGGTGGTCGGCGATTTTGGCGCTGCCGGCGGCATGTTCAGCCCCAAAACCATCGTCCACATTTATGGCTTACAGGAGCAGCCCACCACCCCCACAACCATATGGGAGCAAAATGGTCTGGCCACCGACAAAATCGTTGCCCCGCCGCTGATTGTGGGGAATCGTGTGTACATTGGCACGGCCGACAGCGAACTTTTCGCCCTGGATAAAGAAACCGGTGCGCCCGTATGGGACGCTCCGTTTACCGCCGGCAGCGCGATATGGGGCCAGCCCGCCATCGTAGACGACATCCTCTACGTCTCTTCGCTCGATGGTAACGTCTACGCCCTTGATCCGGCCACCGGCGCAGAATTGGGCCAATGGGAAACCTCCGGCGCGATTGCCGGATCGCCCGTCATCGCGGGCGATTTTATCTACGTCGGCAGCTTTGATAGCAAGCTGCACGCCTTAAACCGGCAAGAATTCGGCGCAGAGGTCTGGGCCTACGATACCCCGGATTGGGTTTGGGGCGCGCCCGTGATTGTCGATGGCGTGGTTTACTTTGGCGATTTGCAAGGCAACGTGTTTGCCCTGGAAGCCGAAACGGGTAATCTGGTCTGGCAAAAGGCGGTGATTGGGCCGGTGCAGACCAGCCCGGCGGCGGCGGATGGCGTGGTCTATGTCGCTTCGCAAGGCAATCTGGACGCTAAAACCGGCCAGCTTACCGCGTTTGCCACAGATGGCGGCGCGCAACTCTGGCAGCAGTCCACGACAGCTTTGGTTTACACCTCTCCGGTGATTGTTGGCGATGCCGTGGTGGTGGCCTTTCAAGGCGCTGATCAGTTGCTGGCGGGATACAGCCGGGAAAGCGGCGCCCAGCAGTGGACTTTTTCACCGGTAGCTAACTAATCAACCCAGTTACCTGGGATAGGACCAAATTCTATGTGGGATCAATTTGTTGTTAACCCCATGCTGAACGCCATGCTGTTGCTGTATGACTTTTTAGGCAACAACTTGCTTTTGGCGATTGCGGTTTTCACGATCATCATTCGTTTGATTACTCTGCCGCTCAATATTCGCCAGCAGCGTTCCATGATGAAGACGCAGGAGCTTCAGCCGCAGATTCAAGCCATCCAGAAGAAATATAAAGACAACCCGCAAAAAATGCAGGAAGAATTTGCGAAGATTGGCTATAACCCGGCCGATACTCTGACGGGCTGCCTGCCGCTCATCATCCAGATGCCCATTCTTTTTGGCATGTTCCAGGTGTTCCGGATCATGTTGGGGACTACCCCGCAAGCTTTGTTTGAGCTGACGCAGCGGGTGTATGCGGGCATTGACTTGTCGCAGCTTTTGCCCATTAACAATCAGTTTTTCATCTGGAATTTGGGGCAGCCTGATCCGTTCCTAGTTTTGCCGATCCTGGTTTTTGTGACCATGTTTGTGCAGCAGAAGTACCTTTCGCCCACCCCGAAGAAGAAGGACGACAATAAAAAGCAGGATGATCCGACGGCCGCGATGACCCAGTCGATGCAGTATACGATGCCGATCATGTTTGGCTTTTTCTCGCTGCAATTTCAGGCTGGTTTGTCTTTGTACTTTATTTTTTCCAATGTCATCGGGATTTTTCAGGGGCTTTACATGCGTCAGATTATGAGCGCTGAAAATGAGGCTAAACCGGTGGTTGCGTCGGTTACTGAGCCGGTTTTGACTGAAAAAACCGATTTGTCGGCGTCTGAAAATAACGGGCAAGAGCCGTATAAGGCCAAACCGCCAACTTCGAAGCGTAAGCGGCGTTCGGCCAAACGATAGAGATAAGAGAGTAGGACCATGTCTATAGAACAAAAACGCGTAATTGAGGCCCAGGGGTCGGACGTGGAGGCGGCAATTGCTTCTGGTCTGGCAAAATTGGGATTGAGTCGCGACGAGGTAGATGTTGAAATTTTGGATAGGGGAAGTAAAGGCTTGTTGGGGATTGGCGCGCGGGAGGCAGTTGTGCGCCTGACCGGAAAGATGCCGGTGGAAGCGCCGGTCACACGGCCGTTACCACCAGTAGAGCCCGCGCCAAAGGTAGAAAAGCCCACGGCCGTTACCCCGCCACCGCCCCCGCCCGCACCAAAACCGCAGCCTAAACCAGAACCCAAAGCCGAACCGGAACCCAAACCGGTGGTTGCGGCTGACGAATCTGAGGAAGATGCGGCCTTGCGCGAGCAGGAACGAGAAACGGCAACGGCCGTTATCGCTGAACTGCTGAACAAAATGCACGTTGACGCCTCCCTCGATGTTTCCCTCTCCGATCCCGATGACCTCACCGGGCGGCGCGTCAATGTCATCGAAATCAGCGGGCAGGACATGAGCAGCCTGATTGGCCCACGCGGCGAAACGCTGAATGCCCTGCAATACATCTCCCGCCTGATGGTTGGCCACCAACTGCGTCAGCGCGCCAGTTTTGTGGTGGACGTAGAAAGCTATCGCCAGCGCCGTGAGCAGGCGCTGATGCGGCTGGCGGAGCGCATGGCTCATAAAGTCGCCAAGCGCAAACGGGCGATGAGCCTGGAGCCCATGCCGCCGCACGAACGGCGCATCATCCATATGGCTCTGCGCGACGACAAATACGTTTACACAGAAAGCACTGGCGAGGGTAAGCGGCGCAAGGTGCGCATCATCCCCAAAAAATAAGCGGTAGGTAACATTTAACGCGGCTGGCAGTTATGCCAGCCGTTTTTGTTTAGGGGTAAGCTCTATCACACCAGACAGCGCCTATCCCCGGACGACTAGACAGATTTAGTTGAACAATCGCAAAAAATTGCCGACTATGTCTCCCCTGTTAGACCCACTTCCAGGCGTACCAGACGGTGAGGGCATTAAACGCCAGCCCGACAACGATTAAAAATTTGTCATAGGCGGAGGGGTAGGTGGGCAGGCCAATAAGGTTGAAGGCAAAAAAGAATACGGCGACGATGATGTTGGCCCAGCGATTGACCGGCTGGCCCAGCGTCAGCGACAGGACAACCATGACAATGGGGATGACCATCAACATGGCCATCCCCAAATACATGAGCTGGCTGGCTTGCATGCCGCCGACTTCGCCCGCCTTAAAATCGCCGCTAAAGATGCGCAGCACGTCACCCAACAAGTAGGTCAACATGAGCGCGCTCCAGATGGCTGACAGTTTGATCTGGACCTCTTCCATGATCTTGTGCCCCCTTTATGAAGTGAGGATGACAACTTTGCCCCGGTGACGGCCGTTTTCCAGCCACCGCATCCCTTCGGCAACCTCAGACAGCGGGAAACACCGGTCAATAACCGGCTTAACCTGGCCGCTTTCCAGCAGCTCTTTCATGAAAACCAGGTCTTTTTGGTTTGGCTTGTGGATGAGTGACCGGGCTTTTTTGCCCTTCTTTCTGGACAGGATCGGCCCCAGGAGAAGCGCGGTCGCCTTAAAAGCGCAGGCGACGTAAATTCCCTGCGGCGTTAAGACGCGCAGATAGTCGGCCAGGGATCGGTTGGCGACTATGTCAAAAATCAGGTCATAACGCTGGGCGCCGGTGGTGAAATCTGTCTGGGTGTAGTCGATGACGTGGTCGGCCCCAAGCGACCGGACCAGGTCGAGATTTTTTGCGCTGCACACGGCCGTTACCTCTGCCCCAAACGCCTTCGCAATCTGCACCGCAAACGTGCCCACCCCGCCCGACGCGCCGTTAATCAGCACGTTCTGTCCCGGCTGAATCTGGCCTCTATCGCGCAAACCCTGGAGCGCGACCACGGCGGCCTGGGGAACGGCCGTGGCCTCCTCAAACGTCAAATTCGCCGGCTTCAGCGCCAAAACCTCGGCCGGCGCCGCCACATACTCGGCCAAAGCGCCAAAGCCACTCCCGCCAATGTCGCCAAATACCGCATCGCCCGGCTGAAACTGCTTCACGTTTTGGCCTACAGCTTCCACCAGCCCAGCGATGTCCCCTCCGGGAATCGCGTGTTTGGGTTTGAACAGCCCATACCCCATCAGGCGCACCAGAAACGGCTCGCCTTTCACGAGGGCTTTGTCGCCATAATTGATCGAGGCCGCCACAATTCTAACCAGGACTTCATTCTCGCCCGGGATCGGGTTCGCTACTTCTTGTAATTCCAGAATTTCCGGGGGGCCAAATTTTGTTTGTACAATCGCTTTCATTTGGATATCTCTCTTTTGATCGGTGAAATTTTACAGCTTCAGCATAATCATCAGTGAGTACGTATGTCATATCCCAAAAGTGTTAACCCGGGTGGTAATCAGAATGCCGCGAAAAAAACGAGCTGACGTTAGCCAACTCGTTCCGGTAGAGCCTGAATTTGAATGGGCTATTGGGGAATTCGAGAGGTGACAATCCATGTTGATTGAGGCGCGAGGCGTGATACGTAAAGTCTCCCCGGTCACGCCTCACGTTTCACAGCCAGCCCACAAAATCCGAAAATCCCTCTGAGTTTATCGCCTGGAATCAGTTTGAGGACAAGACGCCCAAATCTCTGGCTCTGGCGACGGCCTGGAGACGACTGTTGACCCCCAGCTTGCTGTAGATGTTTCGCGTATGGGCTTTGACCGTGTTGAGTGTCAGATAGAGCCTCTCGCCGACCTCCCGGTTGGTGAATCCCTGGGCAATGAGGTGCAGCACCTCCAGTTCGCGTTCGCTCAGCGGCTCAATCCAATTCAATTCTGGACGTGCCGACTGGGGCGGGGTAACCGATTCGGGTTCGGAGACGGGATAAGCCGCCAACAACCGGCGTACAGAGTCGGGGGCAATATCTTGAGAAAGCGCTTTGTAAAGCAGACGGGCCATTGCCGGGCCTTCGTCCACGAAAAGTTGGAAATAGCCTTCCGGTTCAGCCCGTTTCAGGGCCTGGTCAAGCGAGTCGAGCGCCAGCGACAGACTACCCCGCGCGGCGAAGGCGAGCGCCTGCAATGCCTGGATTTCGACGACGCTGCCCATTCTCCCGCCGGCTTCGGCCGCTTCCAGGAGGCGCTCGAGCAGGCGCAATGCGGTCTGGAGGTCCATGTCATCTGGCTTCTGCTCTCCCTGGGCGATGAGCAGCCTGGCCAGGGTGATGTGTTCGAACTCGCGCAGATAGTTGAGGTCGTCGTCAACCATCAGGCCCTGCGTACCCGCCCAGCGCCAGACTTCGGGCAGTTGGCCCAAGGCCAACTGTGCCCGGGCGAAGAGGGCTTTAAGGGGGCGCACGTCAGGAATGGGATGCCTGTAGTATAGGCGTTCTGCCCCATTGAGCAGTTCGAGCACGCCTTCCAGGTCTCCCTGAGCCCGCATCAGCCGGGCGTGGGCAACGATCCAGTGACGATACCAGGGGGCAAACCAGGGCTGCTCGCCAAACGCCTCGCTTGTCTGCAAGTGCCGCCGGGCGGCTTCCATGTCGCCTTGTTCCAGGAACAACTCGCCCAGCCCCAGATGGGCAACGGCCGTTTCCGGCGCATCTATCTCGCCCTGCGCGGCGGCAATGTCTAACAACGCCTCATACGTGGTCACTGCCTCGCGAAGCCGGCCCTGCGCTGTCAAGATATCGGCCAGATAAGACGTGAAGCTGATGATGAACGGCAGCTTGCCGGCCAGCTTCATCTTGGTGATGGCGTCGGTAACCGCCCCGACGGCCGTTTCCAGGTCGCCGTTGGTCCAATAGGCGAACCCCAAAAGGATATCCGAGAGGCCTTGCTCAAAATAATCCTTATCATGCAGCAGCTTGCTGGCCAGTTGGGCGTATTTCACGGTTCCGGCCACGTCGCCGAGAGCCTGGGCCAGATAGGCACGGCCGTTGGCAATCATCGTGGCCAGAGACCGGAATGCCTCTTCATCCGGCGCAGCGTCAAGCGGCGTCCGGGCGATTTGCGACAGGTCAAGCCATCGTTCGGCATCCTGAAAGTGGCTTGCGGCCGCCGCCAGATCGCCGGAATCCAGTGACGCCCAGCCACATCCGGCGCTCAGCGCGGGTCTGGCCTGCACCAAATCCTCCGGCAGCGCCTTCACCCAGCCCAGCCAGGTGACAGACCGGTAGCTCATGTTCATCGGCTCCCAGGCCAGCTCCGCCAGATCGGCTGCCCGCTCCAGATCATCCGCCGCAAACGCGTGGCGAATGGCATCCGCCCACAAACCTTGCTGCTCGTACCACGCGCTGGCGCTGAGATGCAGTTGGGGGATCTGCTCCGCCTGCGTTTGCTGCAGCCTTTGTCGCAGTAAATCAGAAAAAAGATGGTGATAGCGATACCAGCGCCGTTCGTCATCCAACGCGACGATGAACAGGTTGGCGTGCTCCAACATTTCCAGGATGGCCTGCCCGTCTTCCTGGCCGTTCAACGCATCACACAGCGAACCGGTCAGGCGGTCCAGGATGGCGGTGCGCAGCAAGAAATTCTGAACGCCTTTAGTCTGCTGTTCCAGCACTTCTTCAACCAGGTAATCCAGAACAAAACGATGGCTGCCGGTAAAAGATTTGATGCGATCCGATGAGTGGCCATTTCCCGGCAGGGTGATGGGGCCTTGCAGGGCAAGGGCGGCCAGTTGCAGCCCGGCAATCCAGCCTTCGGTACGGGCTTCTAACGCGGCAATGTCGTCGGCTGAAAGGCCCAGGCCCATCACCCGGTTCAGAAATTCGGCCGCCTGGGCGGCGCTAAACCGCAAATCCGCTGCGCGCAGCTCAAGCAATTGCCGCCGGGCGCGCAGGCGGGCCAGGGGCAGGTCCGGATCGATGCGGGTGATGATGACGAGGTTTAACTGCGGCGGCAGATGTTCGAGAAAAAAGGTCAGCGCCTCATCAACCGGCGGCGAATCGATCACGTGGTAATCGTCGAGAACGAGGATAATGCAGTCGGGAAGAGCGGCAATGTCATTAATCAGGGCGCTCAGGAGCGTTTCGGTTGGCGGCGGCTGCGGCGATTGCAGCATGGCCATGGCTTTATGACCGAGAGGGTTTTCAATTCCCCGAATGCCGTTCAGCGCGGCGATGAAGTACGTTAGAAAGCGGGCCAGGTCGTTGTCGCTTTCGTCCAACGAGAGCCAGCCAACTCTGGATGGATGCGGGATGAAGGTAGACGTTTGGCGGGAGCCGGGCCGTGAGGGATCGGTTTGCCTGTGGGGTTCATCCTTTTGATGAACCCATTCGCTGACCAGCGTGGTTTTGCCAAAGCCGGCGGGCGCGGAGATGAGGGTGAGTTTACACTGTTGGTGCAGGCCCTGGTTAAGTTGTTGGATAAGGCGGGGTCGGGGGACGAGAAACGGCCGTAACCGCGGCACAAACAATTTCGTTTGCAACAAGTCGCCAGACATAAGGCCATTATAATCGATGGCGTCAAGCGCAGACCAGCCGCCTGTTGGTTGTGATTTTCCTGGCTAGATGGTGACGAGTTTGAGTTTGGTAACGGCCGTAATCTCCCCCAGAGCCAGCAGTGCCGTCTGCGAGGGCACACTGTCCAGGTTAATAAACGACAGCGCCTGCCCACCCGGCTCGTTGCGTCCCATGCGCCACTCGCCAATATTCACCTTGTACGCCGCCAAAATCGTGCCAATCTGGCCGATCACGCCCGGCACGTCCTCATTCTGCATGATCAGCAACACGCCTTCCGGCCTGGCTTCCACTTTGTATTGATCTAGCTGCACGATGCGCGGCTCCGCGCCGCCAAACAGCACCCCGGCCAGCATCCGCTCCCCACCGTCCCACTTCACCCGGCAGGAGACCAGATTCGGGTAATCGACGCCGTTCATGCCTTTGGTTTGTGAGATGGTAATGCCTGCTTGCTCGGCCAAAACCGGGGCGTTGATCGAGTTCAGCGGCCCGTCGTAGCTCAGGCTGAGCATGCCTTTCAGCAAAGCTGCGGCAATTGCCTTCACCTGATCCTCCACAGCTTCGCCGCACGCTTCCACCTCCACGTGCCGGATGGGCTCATCGGCCAGGCTCACCTGAAGCTGGCCCAGCTTTTCGGCCAGGCGCATATACGGCCGTATCTTCTGATACTCCCCTGGCCCCACCGTAAACGGCATATTCACCGCATGGCGAAAATCCGTGCCGCGCAGCGCGTCTAGCACCTGCGCCACAATCTGCGTGGCCACTTCCTTTTGCGCTTCGTGCGTGCTCGCGCCCAGGTGCGGCGTGTGCAGCACATTCGGCAGCCCAATCAGCGGATTGTTCAGCGGCGGTTCGCTGCTGTACACGTCCACCGCCGCCGCCCGCACTTTGCCGCTGCCCAAGGCCGCCGCCAGCGCCGCCTCGTCAATCAGCTTTCCCCGCGCCCCGTTCACGATAATGACCCCATCTTTCATCTGCGCCAGGGCGGCGGCATTGATGATCTGGTCCGTTTCCGGCGTATAAGCCGTATGCAAGCTCAGATAATCCACCAGCGGCAGCAAATCTTCCAGATCGAGCAGGGTCACGCCCAATTCCCGCCCGACTGCCTCCGACACAAACGGATCGTAAGCGACGACTTCCATGCCAAACGCCTGGGCGCGCGCCGCCACCAGCCGGCCAATACGCCCAAAGCCAATCAGGCCCAGCACTTTGCCATACAACTCGCTGCCCATAAAGCGCGAACGCTCCCATTCCCCGGCGCGGACGGAATTATGCGCGGCGACCGTGTGGCGGCTGGCGGCAATGATCAACCCCAAGGCCTGTTCGGCCGTGGCGATGTTGTTGGCCGTGGGGGTGTTGGTCACGATGATGCCGCGCCGGGAGGCGGCGTCCACGTCGATGTTGTCGATGCCTACGCCGGCCCGGCCCACCACGCGCAGTTGGGTCCCGGCCGCCAGTACGTCTTCATCCACCGGCGTGCCGCTGCGCACAATCAGCCCCTCATAACCAGGTATGATCTGCAAAAACTCCGATTTGCTCATCGTCGTTTTGAGATCGTATTGCACATCTTCGGCTTCATCGAGCAGGGCCAGCCCGGCCGCGCCTAATTTGTCTGATACAAGAATCTTAAACATAGGTATCTGCTTGCCACGAATCGCGTTTAACCGGACTATTATTGCCTAAGACCCGAAGGGTTTTCTGAAACCCTTCGGGTCTCAAACAGCAAGGTGTCGTTCGCGAATTATTTTTAACTTGAAGAAAGCTCACGGCAAGTGCCCCAAAAGGGCAAGCCATAAAAAAAGGGCAAGATGGTCGTCTTGCCCCTTAACAGTAACAAAGATGTCCTACGATGATTCTTTCAGGAGACGGCCGTTAGTCCAAATTTTCCGCCAGATACTCGTCCATCGCCGCGAACAATTCTTCCATGTCGCTCATCTGCAGGTCGCCCATGTGGGCGATGCGGAAGGTGACGTTCTTGAGCTTGGAGCCGTAGCCATTGGACATGATCATGCCGCGCGTGCGCAGGAATTTGTTCAGGCCCGAAATGTCGATGTGCAGATTGTTGGCAAAGCAGGTGACGGTGGGCGATTCGTAGCCGGCGGCGGCAAACACCTCGAAGCCGTGCGCTTTGCCCCACTCGATGGTGCGGTCGCGCATGGCCAGATGCCGGGCGAAACGATTTTCCAGCCCTTCGGCCAGGATGTCGTCCAGTTGTTTATCCAGGGCGTACATCAAAGAAACCACCGTCGTAGACGGGGTCTGGTCTTTGAGCAGATATTTTTCCAGGGTCAGGAAATCGAAGTACCAGCCGCGGTCCGGGATGGTTTTGGCCTTTTCCATGGCGCGATTGGAGACGGCCGCAAAGGCCAGGCCAGGCGGCAGGGCAAACGCTTTTTGCGTGGAGGTCAACAGCACGTCCAGATCCCACTCGTCGAAACGGATGTCGGCTCCGGCCAGGCTGCTGACGGCGTCGACCAGGACCATGATCTGGTCGCCGTTGGGGCTTTGGCGGACGGCTTGCACCAGTTCCGGTATCGGGTTGGTCACGCCGGTGGAAGTCTCGTTGTGGGTCAGGCAGATGGCGTCGAACTCGCCGGAAGCCAGACGTTCGGTGACTTGTTCGGGCAGGATGGGCTGGCCCCATTCCACGGCCAAGACTTCGTTGTCTTTGGCGTTGCCTACCACAATCTCGTGCCAGCGTTCGCTAAACGCGCCGTTGACGCAGTTGAGCACTTTTTTGCCCACGCAGTTGCGAATGGCGGCTTCCATCAGGCCGGAGCCGGTGGAGGCGCTGATCAAAACTTGCTGCTCGGTCTGGAAAACCTGGCGCAGTTTGGGGCGAATGCTGCTGATCAGTTCGGTGCATTCCGGCATCCGGTGACCGATCATCCAGGCGGCCTGGGCGTCCAGGATTTCGGGGCGAACCTCAGTCGGTCCGGGTATGAACAGTTTGATATGCGGCATCGACTGCCTCGTTGAATTTTGATTTGAGTCGTTCATCGTTAAATGTTAATGCTCCTCTTTTAATAAGGTCTAAGCCTTTTTGAAATACGGGTAAGTGGGGTGTGTTGTGTGTTTGTTGGATGGCGGCGGGGCCGGCGGCCACGGCCGTTAGCGGGGCCAGGCTCGTGGTGTGCAGATAAATGGGCGCTTGCGCCAGCACCCGCTGGCGCTCGATAATGCCGCCGTAGCCGACAAACAGGTCAACGGCCGTGCCGGCCAGCAAATCACTGTTGCCATCGCCAATCAGCAACGAGCGGCCGCGCTGCCCGGCCAGCAGTTCGCGCACAATTTGCGCCTTGCCATCGCTGATGGTCAGCGCGCCTTCTTCATAGGTGAGATACTGCACGTCGCCTTCGGTGTACGGCTGATTTTTGTTCCACCAGTCGCCGGAAAGCTGGTTGTAGGCCACCCCGACGGCGCGGATATTCTCTTTGGGCACGCCCAGGAAGATGCCAAATTCTTCCACCGGTTCTGCCAGCCCGCCGCTGATGATGTAGACCTTGTGGCCCAGGGCTTGCAGCGCAGCGATGACGGCGGCGGCGTCTTCGACGACGTTGCGCTTATAAGCCTGGCGCACGCTGCGGATTTGTTCGCGGGTGGGTTTTACGGCGCGCAGGCGCTTGCCATACACCTCTTCCAGGTCTAGCTCGCCGTCCATGGCGGCGCGGGTCAGCACCTCCACGCGCCACTTTTTGCCGGCGAAGTCGGCCAGGACGTCGATACCCTCGATGGTGGTCAGGGTGGAATCACAGTCAAAAAAAACGTACTCGTAATGAGGCCAACGCATAGATCAGGTCAATTGCCAGGTTGATTTGTGCCTGGCGTCACAATAATTCTGGGTCTAGTGTATCAAACAGCCGGGTGCTTGCGTAGGGTGAAAACCTGCTCATTTGTCAGCGGGCGCAGTTAGGCAGTGTGCCATAATCTCGGCGATGGGGGCGTGGACACGGCCGTTGCTGCCCAAACAGGTCATACCGCCGTTGTTCCAAACCAGGGGCTTGCCCATGATGTCGGTGAGCTGGCCGCCGGCTTCGGCCAGCAGCAGCGCCCCAGCGGCGACGTCCCATGGCTTTAGGGTAAAGTTGAAATAGGCGTCGGTGCGGCCGGCGGCTAACCAGGCCAGGGCCAGGGCCGCGCTGCCCGGCGCGCGCACGGTGAAGACGGCATGGGCCAGCTGGCTGATGCAGGCCAATCCCTGCTGGCGTAAGGCGGGCAGGTGGCTCCAGTCGTGGGTCAATACCACCTGGTCCATGTTGGAAATCGCGCTGACGTGTAACGGCCGTTCCGCGCCATCACCGGTGCGCAGCCAGGCTCCCTGGCCGCGCTGCGTACTGAACAACTCGTCGCGCAGTGGGTCGTAGATCGCCCCGGCCAATAGCTCCGGTTCATTTTCGGCGGTAAACCGCACGGCGGCCACCGAAACGCACAGGATGGGCAACCCGCGGCTGAAGTTAATCGTGCCGTCTATCGGGTCAATGACCCAGATGATGGAGCCTGCCGTGGGTAGGTCGCTGTCCTCTTCTTCGGTCAGAAAGCCGTGGTCGGGCCAGCGGCGGCGGATGGCGTCTGTGATGGCCGCCTGGGCGGCAAAATCGGCGTCGGTGACCAGGTCGCGAAACCCTTTGCTGCTGACCTGGTGGGGTTGGTAGAAGTTTGTGCGGATGATGGCGCCGGCGGCAACGGCCGTTTCCCGGGCTATCCGCAGTAATTCTTCTGTCTGGGGGAGAGCATGATGTTTATTCATGAAAATTGGGTGTTGAAACAAAGGAAACAGCCCCAAGGAAGTCTCCTTGAGGCTGTTTGTTTAACCATTAACCAGGATCAGGTTGACGGCCAGGAGTGCGGATTTCGGCCGCAATCCTCGGTTCATCTACCTGCCTTACGGCTGAATTTCGGACATCAATTCCGCCTGCGCCGCGTTGGCGGTTTCGGTCAACGTGGTCAGGATGGGACGAATGTCATCGGCGGTAGCGCCGGCCGGCAGCTGCATGATTTCGTTGAAGGCAGCCTGTGCGCCGTCGCGGGTGGTCTGGTAAGAGATCAACTGCGGTTCGTAGTAGGAGAAAGGCAGCATGTCCACGGCCTGTGCCCACTGCGGATTCTCGGTGAAGTAATCACCCAAGAAGTCGCGGGTGCTGGCGCGGGTCGGGAAGTAACCGCTGATCTCGTCCCACTGCGCCTGAATTTCGGGCGTGGTGAACCATTTGATGAAGATCCAGGCCGCCAATTGTTCTTCCGGCGTGGTGTTGGTGATCATGATGTCGCCGCCGTAGATGTTCTGGACCGGGTCGTCGGTGGTGTGCGGAATCGCGGCTACACCCCAAACGTCCGGGTCGGTGCCATTTTCTTCCGCTACGGTGGCTACGTCGCCAGCATAGAACGGAATACCGGAGCTAGAACCCTGGGCGAAGATCGCGCGGCGGGCGGCGAATTCAGGATTCGGGAACCCTTCGGTGAAGAAGTAGGCGCAGCCATCATCGTACATGCCTTTCAGGAAGGCCATCGATTCAACGGTCGCGTCGCCATCATACACATAACCCAAACCGTCTTCGGTCAGGACGTCGCCACCGAAGGCAAAGGTCCAGGCCGCTACGGCCGAAGCGTCATCGCGCAGGATGTAACCGCCGGTGCCGTCGCCATTGGCGTCAGCCGCGGCGCAGGCCATTTCGCGGAATTGATCCGGGGTGGTCGGCGGGCCATCGAAGCCGAGTTCTTCCAACCAGGTCTGGTTGTAGAACAGCACTTCCATGGAGCGGTTGGGCGGGAAGCCTAAACGCTGGTTGTCGAAGGCCGGGTGGATGCTCTGGTTGAAGAAGCTGGGATAGAAGTCAGCCACGTCTTCAGCCGTCAGGCCCCAGGTGGCGTCATCGACGTAGGGGTTCAGGTCGGCCAGGGAGTCATTCAGTTGATAGAAGGCCTGGTCGTTCTGGTAACCGACGACCAACGCAGCCGGCAGTTCACCGGCGGCGATGCTGGCGTTCACCTGGTTGCGAATGTCGTTGTAGCTGCCCTGATTCTGAGCTTCTACGGTGATGCCGCAGGCATTGGTCTGGTTGAATTGGTCAATCAACGGCAGAAGTTGTTCTTCGCGCGAGCCGCTGTGGTTGTGCCACCAGACGATGCTCTGGCCAGAGGGGTCGACACCGGCCAACGGACCATCGGTCGCCACGGTGCATTCTTCCAGCCCGTTCATGGAGCTGTTCATCATCATGGGTTCTTCAGTTGGTTCGGCGGTGGGTTCTTCCATCGGCGCTTCGGTGGGTTCTTCCATGGGGGCTTCGGTGGGCACAGCAGTCGGTTCTTCCATGGGGGCTTCGGTCGGTTCGGCGGCCGTTTCTTCCATGGGTGCTTCCGTTGGCTGGGCAGCCGGGGCTTCGGTGGGGGTGGCGGTCGTGCCGCCGCCGCAGGCTACCAGGGCCAGGGCGAAGAGTACGGCCGTAAAGAGCAACAGAAACAACTTCACATTTTTGTTTTTCATTATCAAAATTCTCCTCCAGAAAAAGTTGAACTAAAATTTTTTAGGCGGTTTATCAACACGCCAGCACAATTTCCAAGAACGAAAGGTAAGTACATAATTTATGGCCGACGTTCAATATGAGAGGTCGACGCGGGCATCACCTCCTTTAATCGTGTGTGAATTAGCGGGGAAACGGCCGTAACCGCCCCTGCTGTTTTGAAATTTTTAGCCTTTTAAGCCGGCAGTCGCAATCCCTTCTGTGAATTGCTTTTGGGTAAAGAAGTACACAATGATCAGCGGCAAAATCGTAATCACCGCCCCGGCCATCCGTAGATGGGTCTGTGCCCCACCTTCATCAACAAAATTGTAAAGACCGTATGAGATCGGCCGCCAATCCGGCGTCGTCGTCACCAAAATGGGCCAGGCCAGAGCATTCCAGGAACCAATAAAGCTGAACAAAATAACACTGACGATAGCCGGTTTGGAAAGCGGCACAATGACCTTAATCAAATAGCGCATATACCCGGCCCCGTCAATTTGCGCCGAATCCCATAGCTCGCTCGGAATTTGTTGAAAAAACTGGCGCAAAATCAAGATGCTAAACGCGCTAGCCATAAAAGGAATGGTCAGCGCCGGCCAGTTGTTAATCCATTGCAGCGGTGTCACACGGCCTAGCCAGGACACCGTGATAAAATTCGGCACCCAGGTGATGGCTTCCGGCAGAATCAGCGTGGAGAGCAGCAGCGCAAAAAGGAAATTCTTGGCCGGAAACTCAAATTGAGCAAATGCGTAGGCAGCCAGCGTGCAAAAAATTACCTGACCCGTCACCGTAATGAAGGCAATGCGCACGCTGTTCCAAAAATACAGGCCAAAATCGGCGTCGTTCCAGGCTTTGATGTAATTGCCCCATTGCGGTGTTGAGGGCAATAAGGCCCGGCCTGTAGCCTCCGTCAGATTCATCAAGGAGACGCTGACCGTGAACAGGAAGGGAACAATGGCCAAAACCGCGCCAAAAACCAGAATCACGTACATCATGATTTTCCCAATGTCGAAACGCCGGGATTTTGGATGCAGTTTGGGTTTGCCCGGCGCTTCCTGGGGTTGAACAGTGATATTAGCCATAAAACACCTTCTTGCTGGCAACGCGGTTATTGATGACTGTCAGTCCCATCACGATGAGCAGTAGCAGAATCGCCAAAGCGGACGCATACCCTATGCGCGTATCGCGATTAAACGCATCAAAGATAACCACACTGGCTGTGTCTGTTGTGCCCAACGCGGCCCCCGTTCTTAGGACGTAGATGTGGGTAAAGGCTTTGAATGTGCCGATAACCGCATACAACGTAAGCAGGTAGATCGTAGGCGAGAGCAAGGGCAGGGTGATATGCCGGAACTGTGCCCAACGGCCGGCGCCATCAATCGAGGCCGACTCGTACAGTGTAAACGGGATGCTCCCGAGGCCGGCCAGGAAAATCACGGTATTGAATCCCACAAAGGTCCAGATGCTGAAGATGATGATGACGATCAGGGAAAGACTGGGGCCAACCGCCCAGGCCGGCAGTCGGACCGACTGCCCGAGCATCATTTGGAAAATGCCATTCGGTTCATTCAGCCATCCGAGGGCTTCAAAGCCAAAGGCCGTGACAATGCGGTTGACCGGCGCATCCACCCGGCCGGAGAAGAGAATCCGAAAGATAGCCGCCGCCCCAACGACCGGGGTGATGTAGGGCAAAAAATAGAGGACACGGAAAAAGGATTTGCCGCGAATATCCTGAAAAAGAATGGTTGCCAGCATCAGCGAGATGGCCAGTTGGAAAGGAATGGTTCCCAGAGAGTAGTAAACGGTTGTTTGTAGACCGAGCCACCATTTTTTGTCGCCGGAGCCGACGGCCTGGGGGAGTTCGACGATGAGTAGATAAGCGCCAATCATCAACACCACGGCCGCGCCGAGGCGTAAGACCATAGACAAATTCGAGTCTCGCCGATCGGCCGTGCGCCATAACCACCAGGAAAGAAGGAGAAGAACAAAACCGGCGCTAATTGTTAGAATTTGGGTCCAGATATCCAGCGATTCCCCGTTGGCGATCGCCTCGGCATACGCTCGCTGTACTTCCGACCAGGTAAACCAGCCTAGAGCGGCGGCGGCAATCAAAAGGGTGGATGCCTGGATAAACAGGCCGTAATATTCGCCCTGGTGCCGGCTTTCCGGCAGCATCCGGGTGAAAACGTAGGCGGCAACGATGGCAATAATCAGCATAATGATTGACAGCCAAAACGCCTGTTGGATGTGTGGCAGGCGGAAGGCTTCGCCGACGAACTGGCGGAACAAGAGAGAGGGCGGGCCTTCCCCGGCGCGCTGCGCTGTACGCATTTTGTCGGCGACGCCCAGCAGTTCGGGCAAAAACATGAAGAAGAAGCGGACGAAAAGGGCGAACCCAAGGGAGAGTAAGATGGCAGGAATGGACCAGAGCCACGGCCGTTCCTCGCGTTCGGCGGCCAGCTTGCGTACTTTTACTAGATTTTGCAAGCCGATAAAAGTAAAAGCAATTGCCAGCCAAAAGAAGACGACGTAAGTGAGGTTATCAATGGCTTTGACGTAGTTGTCCAGCCCGACGTACGTGCCCACAATTTTGTTCAGACCTGTTAGCGTGCTTTCATAGGCTGAAAAAGCGAGGGGAAAGATGCCAAAGGTGAAAATGATAATGAAAGCCGGCAGGAGAAGGGCATAGGCCAGCATGTACTCTCTGAGTTTTCGTCCGCGCCGACCAGCAAATAACTTGAGCCCGGTTTTGGAGGCGCTCTGTTCTGAAACGCTGGTGTCGGAGGGCATTAATGTGTCACTCATATCGAAATCCTCGTGGTTCCTATACCGCTTCCAAAATCAATTCCAAAGCATTATATCATGGCATATTAACAGGGCAACACGCATGGATTGAAAAGTTAGCGAGTGGCGTTAAAGCCAGGCTAACAACTTGTAAAGGTTGTGTTAATGAATGATGATAGGGAAGGTGGGTTTCTGCCAGGGGGAGTTGATGAATAAAGCCGGATTCAGCCGGCAATTAACCCGCAAGGAGTGGGGCATGATATAATCCGCCGCTGTCCCCGTATCCACACCGGGAGCATTGGATTGAATCATGATGAAAATTAAACTAATTTTTCCTGGTATTTTTGTGGCGTTCCTGCTTGTGTTTCTGCTAAGCGCCTGTGATCAGACACCTGCGGCCACGGCCGTTCCGCCCACAGTTTCGCCGCCCACGGCCGTTCCCCCAACCGTTACGGCCGTTCCCAGCCCAACCCCCGCGCCAGCCACCGGTCAGCCCGGCGGCGTCTTTATCAGCGAGCTGCTGGCCGGGGTGCCCGGCAGCAACGGCACGGAATTTATCGAGCTGTACAACGCCGGGCAGGCGGCGGTCGATTTACGCGGCTGGTCGCTGTCTTACCTGCTGAATTCCGGTGACGAAGAGACTTTGCTGCACGAGTGGGACGACACGGCCGTGGCCGAAATCCCCGGTTTTGGCCATTATCTACTCGTCCATGATGGGCAGGACGTGGGCGTCACGCCCGACGCCACATTCACCGAGCCGCTGTTCGAACGGCGCGGTGGGCTGATTTTGCGTAATGCCACCGGCGACGTAGTGGATTCGTTGGGGTGGGGCGAGAATGCGCCGGAAACGGCCGTTGCCGGCCAACCTGCCGTCGTACCGGAACCCGGCGGCAGCCTGGAACGCCTGCCGGGTGGCCTTCAGGGCAACGGCGTGAATTCTGGCGACAATGCCGCCGATTTTGTGGCGACCATCCAGCCTAATCCGCAAAACAGTGGCAGTGATATGACCCCGCTGCCCGCTGAGCACCTGGGAATTCGCCTGGAAGCCCCGGCCACCGTCGAGCCGGGCAGCGAATTTACCTACACCGTCACCGTGGAAAACCTGGCGGCCGGCGTGGCTAGCCACGTCCTGGTCAATCTGCCGGTCCCCGACGTGCTGGAAGTGGTCCAACTGCCGGACAACGCTGTTCAGCAAGATGGCGTCATTGCCTGGACGGTGGGCGATCTGGCGCCGGGGGCTACCGCGCAGGCGGAATTTGCCTTCCGCAGCCCTTACACCTACCTGGATCTGTTCGTTGGCGGTTACTACGCCGTAGCCGATGGCCTGCCGCGCACCTATGGCCCGGTGCAGCCGCTGGCCATCGCCGGCGGCGCGATTCCCATCGCTGCGGCGCGCACGCTGCCGGGCAGCACGGTCACCATCGAAGGCACAGCCACCATGTACACCGGCGGCTATTTCGCCGGCAGCACCGGGACCAAGTTCTATCTGGAAGATGAAACGGGCGGCATTCAGGTGTATGTGCCCGGCGGCATGGACCTGGTGAACGTCAACATCGGCGACCGGGTGCGGGTGACCGGCGGCGTGGAGGTTTACCGCGACTCGCTGGAGCTTGTGCCAACGGCCGTGCCCGACGACGTGGAAATTCTGGCCGCCGCCAGCGGTCCCGGCCCCACGCCTTTGCCCATCACCATCGCCCAAAACGAGACCGACGACAGCATCCTGGGCCGCCTGACCGTGCTGGAAGGCACGGCTACGCGCATCGACGAGTTTTCCTTCTCCTATGAAATTGACCTGACCGACGAGGCGGGCAATACAACCCTGGTCTACATCGAAAAAGAAACCGGGGCCAACCCGGAATTGATGGAAATCGGCCAGAAATACCGCATTACGGGCATCAGTGAGTTTTACAGTACGGTGCGGCAGATCAAGCCGCGCCTCCAAGCCGACATTTCGGAGATTTACCCGCCCGTGGTGCTGGTAGATCTGGAAGCGGCGGCCAACGTTTTGCCCGGTGAGACGCTGACCTACACCATCGCCGTACGCAATTACACCGAGCAGCCGCTGACCCAGGTGGCGATCACCGCTCAGCCGCCGGATGGTTCGGCGGCTGTAACCTGGAATGAAGCGGAGATCCCGGCCAACGGCGGCCGCGCCGAATACCAGTACACCATTACCGCGCCGGAGGACGCCGCCGGACCGTTGATAGCTGAACCGGTGAGCGTGCAGTTTGCCGGGCAGGCGGAGCCGGTGGTTTCGTCGCCGTGGGTGACTTATTTGGGCGCGGGCGTGCCGCTGGGAGCGATTCAAGGGGAGGGCGACCGCTCGCCCTACGTGGGACAGGACGTCACGGCCGTTGGCGTGGTAACGGCCGTTTTCCCCGACCTTGGCGGCTTCTGGCTGCAATCGACCACACCCGACGACAACCCGGCCACGTCCGAAGGGCTGTTTGTATTGACCGACGCGCCGCCGGCGGACCTGGCCTCCGGCGATTTGGTGCAGGTAAACGGCCGTGTCCGCGAATTGTCCGGGCAGACGGCTCTGGCCCCGGCGGGCGACACGGCCGTCGCCATCCTTAGCGCCGGTAATCCGCTGCCCGACGCCGTGCCCTACGATCCGCCGGCCGATCCGGCGGAAGCGCTGGCTTACAAGGAAATGCGGGAAGGCATGTTGGTGAGTGTGCCGGGCACGGCCGTCGTCGTGGCCCCGACCACCCAGTATGGCGAGTATGCCTTTGTGCTGCCCCGGTGGGGCGTGACCGAAGTGGCCCGCACGGAAGACGTGGGCTACCTGCTGCTGGCCGACGACGGCTCCAACGTGGCCCACACTGACGCCGCCACGCTGCCCTACACCGTGGCCAAAGGCGACCAGATCGCCAACCTGACCGGCCCATTGGCTTACACCTACGACAATTACAAGATCGAGCCGATTATCACCCCGACGGTGACAACTGTGGAACGGCCGTTGCCCACCTTCGCGCCGCCCGGCCCCGACGAGATCACCATTGCCACCTTCAACGTCGAAAATCTTTTCGACACGGCCGATCCCAACCCGGATGATCCGCCCAAGCCGACGCCCGCGCAGTATGAAGCGCGTCTCAACAAGGTGGCCGAGGCCATCGTGGCCATGGGCGCACCGACAATCATTGGCTTGCAGGAAGTGGAAAACATCGGTGTGCTGGAAGATTTGGCGGCGATGCCGCAAATTGCTCAGTACGCTTACCAGCCGGTGCTCGTGGAGGGTTTTGATTCGCGCGGCATCGACGTGGGCTACCTGGTGCGCGGCGATGTGGCCACGGTGGACGATTTTGCCAGTCGCCCCGGCCCCAACGAACTGACCAGCCGCCCGCCGCTGGTGTTGACAGCCACGGTGCAGCTTGCTTCCGGACCGCAGACCATCACGGTCATTAACAACCACTTCCTCTCGCTTTCGGCCGGGGAGGAGGCTACGGAGCCGCAGCGTACGGCGCAGGCGGCCTGGAATGTGACGCTGGTGGATGAGTTGTTGGCCGCCAATCCGGCGGCGCAGATTGTGGTGCTGGGCGATTTGAACTCGTTTTACCAGACGCTGCCCATCGACACGCTGCAAGCAGGCGGGCTGCGTCACGTCTTTGAGTTGACCCCGGCGGGCGAGCCGCTGCCTTATACGTACATTTTTGAAGGCAAGACGCAGGCGCTGGACCATATTCTGCTGACGGAAAGTCTGTGGGGGCGGGTAACGGCCGTTTCCCCCCTGCACATCGACGCCGATTTCCCGCTGCCAGACCCGGCCGACCTGTCGGCCCGCCACGTGTCTGACCATGATCCGCTGCTGGTGCGGTTGTCGTTTGGCGCGGACGGCAACTAAATCGGTGAGGTTGTTTCTATGAGCGAACAGACTGAAGAAACGGCCGTGGCCCGCAATGGCTTGTCTGGTTTTATCAGCGCCGCCGGGGTGATTCTGGCCGTTTCATATCCCGTTCTGGCCCTTTCTACCGGCGTGCGCGCCCTCTACCAGCTTTTCCTGAAGGAAGGCGTGACCAATTACCTGCCTGTTTACCTGAGCGCTGTCGCCGCCGTCTGCTACTTGCTGGCGACGGTGGGCTTTGCCGTGCGCCGCCGTTGGGCCTGGAAATTGTCGGTAGGCGTGCTGGCGTTTGAATCGCTGATGACGCTGCTGATCGGGACGCTGAGTTTTATCGTGCCGGAGGTAATTGGCAGCACAGTCTGGCGGCATTTTGGCGCGGATTATGGCTTTTTTCCGCTGGTGCAGCCTTTGCTCGGCCTGGCCTGGCTCTTCCACCCGGAAACGCTGCGAGTTTACGAAATTAATCTACCCTGGCGCAAAAGCGCTGCTACTTCGATCTAAATCAGGCGTTGGACGCTTCTGCGGCTTGGAAATTCTTGATGCGTAATGCGTGATGCGTGAGATCACGCATTACGCATCACGCATCACGTATTCAATCACGGCTTTACGCGCACGCCATGTTCAGCGTGGATAAAGCGGCGCGTGCCCGTTTCTGAACGAATGAGCAGGGAATGGGTTTCTGCCCAATCGCTGCGAAAGCGCATGGCCGGCAGCAGGGCGCTGTCGGTGATGCCGGTGGCGGCAAAAAATATCTCGTCGGTGCGCACCAGTTCGCTGCACGTCATGATGCGTTTGACATCCAGGCCGGCTTCTTGAACCGTAAGCCGCTCTTCATTGGTTTGTGGCGAGAGGCGGGCCAGCATACCGCCGTTCATGGCCTTGACGGCGCAGGCGGCCAGTACTCCCTGATGCGCCCCGCCGATGCCCATTAAAATGTCCACGCCGGTTCCGGGGGAGAGCGTGACCAGTGCGCCTTCGGCGTCGCCTTCATCTTTAAGCAAAATGTGCGCTCCGGTGTCCCGGATTTCTTGAATGAGCGGCTCGTTGCGCGGCCTGTCCAGCACGATGACGGTCAGGTCGCGGACGGCTTTTTCTTTGACACGGGCAATGAGTGCCAGGGTCCAGGCGGCCGGCGCATCCAGACATTCGGGCACCAGGGCCTGGGCGGCTTCCTGGTCGACGATGATTTTTTCCATGTAGGCGGCTGGTCCGGGCGACCAGAGTGTGCCGCGCGGGGTGATGCCGACGACGGAGATGGCCCCGGGCCGGCCTTTGATGAGCAGGTTGGTGCCGTCGATGGGATCGACGGCCAGGTCTACTTCGGGGCCGTTGCCATTGCCAACTTTTTGCCCGCTGGAGAGCAGGGAACGGCCGTTCATCTCCCGATCTTCCCCGATGACGATACGGCCGTCCATATCCAGCGTGTCCAGAGCCGAAGCCATCGCCCGGGTGGCAGCGCGGTGCGCCGCGTCGCGATCCCCGGAGCCCAGCCAATGCCCGGCGGCCAGAGCGGCCGTCTCTGTCACCCGCACCAGATCCAGGCCGATGTTACGCGGCGGATGTTCAACTGTCTGTTCCACGGTCATAATTCGACTGCCTCCAACAGGCCGGCGGCCTCCCAGGCAACCATGCCGCCTTCCATCACCCGCACGTCGCTCAGGCCGCGCTGCTGCAAAATAGTAGCCGCCCGGCGGCTGCGGCGTCCCTGGCGGCACACCAACACGATGGGCGCATCCGGGAAAACGGCCGTTTCATCGGCCATAATGCTGGCCAGCGGCGTCAGGTGCGCCTCCGGAATGTGCCCGCGGCCAAACTCCCGCGGTTCACGCACGTCCAAAATATATGGCTGGGCCCGATCCGGCGCGTGCAGATCATTCCAGACCTGCTGAGGCGTCACCGTAGGAATCGCCTCATGTGGCGCGTCGCCGATTTTGGGCAGCCCGATCAGGTCGATTCGTTTGGGCAAATTCTGGCACTCTTTGAACACGCGCCAGGGGCATTCATAAATGCAGATGGCTGGATCAAGCTGACGGTAAAACAAATACGAGATCGCGGTGTCATCTTCCAAAAAATTGGCCTGACCCAGGTAAGCATCAAATCCGGTGGACTCCATCATGCGCATGACAGCGTAGCTGACACGCACCATAAACACGTCACCGCCGCGCTCGCGGTAGGTGTGGACGATGGATTCCAGCATGTGGATGCCGCTAAAGTCGATGTGCGCCACGCTGTGCATGCGCAGCAGCAAAAACCGTTGGTCGGCGTGCTGTTCCAACTGGGCCAGAATCGTTTCTTCCACGTGATTGACCGCGCCAAAGTACAGGTCGCCCAGGATTTCAATGACGTTCAACTGTGGGCAAGGGTCTTTGTCGGGTTGATAGGTGAAATGCTTAAAAGTGGGATCGGGCTGCACGGCCTGCACCCGCGGCGTGCTGGTGCGCAGCACGTACAGGGCCAATGAGACGAGAATGCCGAGTAAAACGGCAAATTCGAGGGACAGCAGCAGCGTCCCCGCCAGGGTAATGATCATGATGGCCGCGTCGCCGGCAGCCCCATGCCAGATGCGGCTGATTTCGGCGCGATCGATCATGCCATAGGCGATGACGATGACTACGCCGGCTAAGGCCGTGCGCGGCAAATAAGCGGCCATCGGTCCCAGGGCAAACATGGCAATGATGACAAAGAGTGTGGCAAAAATGGAGGAGAAGGGAGAACGCGCCCCGGCTTCAAAATTGATAGCTGTACGCGGGAAAGATCCGGTGACTGGATAACCGGAGAACAGGCCGGAAGCAATGTTGGCCATGCCCTGGCCGACAAATTCCTGGTTGCTGTCTGGGCGTTGGCCGGTGCGAGCGGCCAATGAGCGGGCGATGGCCGAGGTTTGTACCAGGCCGATGGCGCCAACGGCCAGTGCGCCGGGGGAGAGTTTGGCCAGGAGTTCCAGGTCGAAAATGGGCAGGTTGGCCAGAGGCGGTAAATTATGGGGCAGTTGGCCGATGACGGCCACGCCGGCTTTGTCTAACTGGAGAACGTAAACGACAATGGAGGCGGCGATCATGCTGATCAGTGCCGCGGGCAGTTTGGGGTTGATACGTTTCAGGATGACGATCATGGCCATGACGCTGAAGCCGAGAACGGCCGTTGGCCAATGAATCTCCGGTAAATGGGTGATGGTCACGGTGAGCGTGCCTAAAATGGTTTCGCTGGGCACATTCATGCCCAGAAGCGGCTGCAACTGACGAATGGCAATCAGGATGCTGGCACCGGTGGCAAACCCGACCACCACAGAGTGCGAGACAAAATTGACCAGGATACCCAGCCGGGCCAGGCCCATGATCAGCTGGAAAAGACCGGCCATCAGGGCCACCATGCCGGCGGCCACGATGTATTCGGGCGAGCCGATGGCGATGATGCTGGAAAGGGTGGAAAAGACCAGCAGGGAGATGGAGTTGGTGGGGCCGGTTTGCATCTGGTCGGAGGAGCCGAAGAGCGCGCCAAAAACACCGCCCATGATGGCGGCGTACACGCCCATTTGCGGTGGCAGTTCGGCGATGAAGGCGAAGGCGATGGCTTGCGGCAGGAGGATGACGGCGACAGTCAGACCGGCGAGCATGTCGGGGCGTATGAAGTTGCGGTCGTAGCCGCGCACCAGGCGTAACGGCCGTTGCAAATAAACCAGTGACGGACGGAAAACGGCGCTGAAATCCAGACGAGACCCGATTTTTGCGGTCATGAAACGAGGTCCTTTTACGTTTCTTCTTCCAGGACGGGGGAAACGGCCGTTGGCTGATCTGCCTCTTCATCCGGAATGGCAGCCTCGCCATCGGCAGGCGCAGCGTGGTCGTCATGGGGCAAGGCAGTTGGCTGCGGTCTGGCTGCCGGAAGATCAACGTGGTAGGGGTCTACGTGTTGATTGCCGCAAAAAGGGCAAAGGTTCCACGATAATTCCATCAGAGCGTGGCAGTCCGGGCAGGCTTTGCGCAGGCGGGTGTGGCAGTACGGGCAAAGAATCCAGTTCGGGTCGATGGTTCGTGAGCAGCCAGGGCAGGCCGGGCGCTCTTCAATTTCTTGCAGCAGGGCTTCTTCTTCCAGAGCACGTTCATAAGCCTGGGCCAGAGTTTCCGGCGGGCGCAAGATGAAGTAGATGATGATGCCCACCAGCGGCAGCGCCGCCACGACCAGGGCGGCCAGAATTTGGGCGAAGGGATCGCGGGAGCGGGCGCGCATGTCGCGAAAAGCCCAGATGATCAGGCTGAGCCACAGCGCCGCCAGCAAAGCGCCCATGATGGCGGCAAAAATTGTGAGGAAAGAGGTGATGGTTTCTAGACTTGGAATGGTCATAGTTGCTTCTCCGCTGCCACTGCATGGACCCCTGCGTGCAGATTATAGCACATAACAAAGAGCGCCCCATGAGGGGCGCAAAAAAAGAAAATGATAAAAAAATAAAGTTGAACAGATAAAGACTTGATCTAATCAGGAAAACCGTTGGTGATGCGGCTAAACATATTGCCAATTTGCGGGCCAAGTATGGTTAAAATTGCCACAATCACAATTGCCACCAGGACGATGGTTATGCCGTATTCGGTCATCCCCTGTCCTTCTTCTCGTGGCAAGAAAAGCATTGAACTCACCTCCTTTTTAACTTAAAGGCTAACAAGCTGCGGGAAAGTTGTCAACAGGCCATTGGATTTATTTCATGCGGATGACGTTGGCTTCGTCATCGGTCGGGGCAGGCGAGATGCAGGTTGTGAAGGTAAAAGCGTATAAAGCCAGGCGCGGCGCGGCAAAGGTAAGCGTTAATTCATGGGCGGCATAGTTGGGGTTACGGACGAGCTGGTAGAGGCGCGGCCGGTTGACGCGCACGTAGCTCTGGCCGTTGGCGGCGAATTCCACATCTGCGCCGGCGATGAGGGGGTCCAGGGAACGGCCGTCTTGCTGCACAAACACCAGGGGCTCGGCGGGCGACGGCCGTAACTCCAACGCCACTTCCACCACATCCGCCGACGGACTGAGCACGGCATTGACCGTGGCCGCCCGGTACGGCAAGACCACCTGTCCACCGGATTGCCCGGCATACGCCAGCGCTTCCGGCCAGGCCTGCCAAACGCCGGCCAGGTAAAATGCGCCTTCCTGGCGCGTTTCCAACGGCGGCAAATCGTAAAAAACCGGGCTCTGCGGTTGGTAGCCGTCCGGGTTGCCCAATGCGCCGCCAAACAGGCCGCCCCCCTGGTAACCGGCATAGAGCTCCGGCGTTGGACGGTAGCAAACGGCTCCTGGCGCATCTTCCTGGCGCAGCGGCGGCAGCAAATCCGGCAGCGTCAGGTCTGGCGATTGTTGTTTGAGCAGCAGTTGGATGGCCTGCTCGGTTTCGCGGTAATACCCCTCGCCCTGGCGGCGGTAGCGGATGTACCCCTGGCCATCCACCAGATATTTGGTGGGCCATGCCTTGTTGGCAAACCGGCTCCAGGTTTCGTACTGGTTGTCCAGGAGAATGGGGTAGGTGATCTGGTGTTCCCGGAGGGCTGACTCGATCTGGGTTTGTATCTGGCCAAACTTAAATTCGGGGGCGTGGACGCCGATGATGATGAGACCCTCATCGCGGTAGCGTTCGTGCCAGCGCGTCAGGTAGGGCAGGGTGCGCAGGCAGTTGACACAGGCGTAGTCCCAAAAGTCAACGAGAACGATGTGATCGCGGAGCTGGTTTTTGGCCAGCGTGGTCTGGTGGGTATTTAGCCAGGGGCCGGAGCCGAATTCCGGCATCCGGACAATACGTGGTTCCAATAATGAGCCAGACATGGCCGTATTTTAGCACGGCCGTCTGGCGGCCTACAGTTGTTGAGAGGTTTTCTCAGCAGATTTTTTGGTAGGCCTGGGTTCCTGTAGAAATGTTGTCAATAAAATCAATAAAAGTATGGCAAGGATGATCCAATCCATGATAATTGCTTTAGCCTCCTTGGGTGTGCTTGTTTAGAGGTATCACAGGTATCATTGGTGCAGTCGATGAGTGTGGTATCCTCTTGGCAGCTTTTTTTGCTAAAGCTCAATAGAGTCATTATGCCTCACTTTTGGATCGAATTCACTGAGACCTTAGTCATCAATTTCGATGGTTTTGTAAGCGGTCGAAGGCGTGGCGTCTGCTCGTGGAGGGCGTATGATGAAACCGATGCAGTTTAACAAGATTTTAATTCCCCTGGATGGCTCGGAGATGGCGGAACGAGTGGTTTTGCCGGCGGTTCGACTGGCCGAGGCGGTGTCGGCGAAGCTTGTGTTGGCGACGGTGATCACGCCGCTGCCGCGGGCAGCGCGCCAGGACACGGTGGAGAGCGTGGTGCAGTCACGCAGTTTTGAGGCGGGTCTGTACCTGAAGTCGGTGCGCAAGCGTTCTTTGCCGACGACCATTGAGGTGGAAACGGCCGTGTTATCCGGCCCGGCCGCCCAAACCATCATCACCTACGCCCAGGAAAACGGGGTGGACCTGATTGTCATGACGACACACGGCCGTTCCGGGCTGACACGCTGGTCATTTGGGCGCGTCACCGAAAAAGTGCTGCGCCGCGCTCCCTGTCCAACCGTCATTTTGCGCAGCGAACAAGAATTGGCCCCGGAGCATATCCAGCGCATTCTGGCTCCGCTAGACGGCTCCGCGCTGGCCGAAGATGTGCTGGCCGGCGTGCTGGCCGTCGCCGCCAACCTGAGAGCCGACGTGCTGCTGCTGCGCGTTGTCGAACCGGTAAGCCATTTTGGTTTTGGGCACGAGGAATCAATCGTGCCCGAGATCGAAACACACGCGGCGCAAACTTACCTGGAAGAAGTGCAGCAAAAAGTGCGCGACACGTATGGCGACGACATCCCGATATCTTGCCACGTCGAGGCCGGTCCTGCCGCCGAGACCATCATCGATTTTGCCGACGAACACACAGTTGATTTGATCGTTTTATCCAGCCTGGGGTCTTCGGGGATCCAGATGTGGATGTTTGGCAGTGTGGCCGAGCGGGTGATGAATGGGGCGCACTGCGCTACCATGGTGGTGCGCCCGGAAACAATCAACCGGGCGGCAACAGGATGACAACCGGGACTTTCGCCGCGCTCCGATCGGCGACCGTCCAATCATTGAAGGATTTTGCATGGTCGAAAAACAACGTTTGCCTTGGATAAGTTGGCTGCCATTGGCTGCCGATGGCCTGGCGCTGGCCGTCTTGTGGGTGGTGGGGCCAACGGCCGTGTCTGTCCTGGGAGTTCCCTCCGGCTGGCACGTCATTTACCTGATTGGCGCTTATATTTTGATGTGCGCCGGCGTTTATTTTCTGCGTAAGCTGGAGCCGGCGCCAGACGTGGGGCGCTGGCCGGAAACCAATCCCTTGCTGACACGCACGGCGCGACTCGTTTTTGGCGTAATATTTGGTTTGGCGATGATGACAGTGATGGCCTACCAGTTTGGTTACTTTCAGTCGATTTTCGTGGTAGACACGCTGGCGTTAGGAGAGGGCGAATCGGCGACCTTTTTCGCCTTTGCGCCGGGGGCGTGGCTGGGCATGTCGCTGCTGTACACGGCCTTTCTGGCCTTGCGCGTCACGCCAACGGTGGCCTGGGGCGACGGCCGTTATCCCTGGCAGGCGCTGGTTGGTTTGCTGTGCATCAATGCCATGTTTGTCTTTCTGGCGGCGCAGATCCAGGCCGTGTTGGGACTGTGGGGGGGAACGGCCGTGATCGGCCCGTTTTTCCTGGTGGCGGGGGCGTTTCTGCTGTTGTTTGGTCCGCCCCGCCTCGTTTACCTGGCCAAACAGCGCGGTTGGGGCGGCGTGTCTTTTCTGGCGCTGGTGCTGGCAGCTGGGTGGCTGGTGGTCATTTAAGTATTCAGTAGAAAGGTTTCAGAAGACCCGAAGGGTTTGAAACCTGGGATACTCGACTCAATTGATGCAAAACCCTTCGGGTCTAATTCCCAAAACCCATTGCGGTTTACTAAGTCATCAATTCTGGCTGAAAAAGGCGCGGGATATGCCCAGCAGGCGCTGGCGGCCGGCGGCGTCGAAGTTGTGGGGCTGGTGGGGGTAATGGAAGCATTCAACCGGCTTGCCCAGGCCGCGCAGCGCCTCGCATAACCGGTCGGACCAAAGGGGCGGGACCACGCCGTCGTCCAGGCCGTGGTGCAGGCTGATGGGAGCCTGAATGCGGTCCAGGTAGTTGGCCGGGGAAATTTGGTCGATAAGTTCGTCGCGGGTGGCCAGTTCCACACGGCCGTCTTCTCCCTCTGACCATTGGACAATTTTTGCGAAATTCTGGCGTTCGTCGCCGCTCATCGCCCCGTATAACACGGCCGCGCGCACGTCCGGGCTGACGGTGAGCACGCGCAGCGCTACGCCGCCGCCCATGCTGTGCCCAAACAGGTAGATGAAGTTGGCGTCGGCCGGGGCCAGCGGACCGGGCTGCCCGGCCTGGGCCTTCACGGCGGCGATGAGATTGAGTGTGTCGATGGCGTAGCCAACGCGAAACAGGTTAGGGCCAGAGTCAGAGGGGGGATAGTTGCGATAGTTGGGGTGCAGCACCAGGTAACCGGCTTCGGCCAGGGCGTCGGCATAGACCGTGGTGTAATCTTGCACGGCATAATCGGCCGGATCGACATAGCCATGCAGCACGATGACGACCGGCAGGGAGCCAACGGTCGTTGCCCCGGATTGAGGCGTATTCATAAAGCCATAAATGGTCAGGCCGTCACTGACGTAGGTGATGAGGCTGCGGGTGAAGGCCGGCAGTTCTGCCAGCGTCTCGACAATTTGCAGCGGTGAGCCGTGATACGGCCGTTGCGCCAATTCGTCGATGGTCAATCCGGCAAATGGGTCCGGCGTGGCCGAGGGACCGGGCGTGGCGGCGGTGGTGGGTGTGACCACCGGCATAATCGGGTCCGTGGGCGGGGCGGCGATGACCGCCGCCGGAACGGGCGTGTACGTGCCGGGCAGGGAAATGGGCTGTAAGCTGTCGGCCGGGGTGGGGAAAACGGCCGTAGCCAGCAGCGTAGGCAAAGGTACGGCCGTAGCCGGGGGCGCGCAGCCATTTAGCAGACCGCTCAGCAGAATCAGCCACAACAGGCCCAGGACCAGCGTCAGCCGCAGGCGGCGGCGCAGAGCAGACAAGGCAGTCATCGGCGGGTGGCAATCAGGGAGTGGTCAGGCCGGGACTCCAAAAAGGCATTTCGCCGCGTCCCAAATCGGTCGTCGGTCCGCCGTCGATGGGCACGACGATGACGTGGCTGCCGCTTTCTTCCAAAACGGGCAGCACGAGGGCGTCGCTGTTGGGCGACCAGATCTGGTGGCTGAGGGCGTACTGGTCGAAAAAGGGCAGGAACTGGCTGATGAACAGGACAGAGGGTGAAAAAGCGAACAACTGCCGTTCTTCGCCGGTTGTCAGGTCGATGATGGCCAGGTTGAACTGGTGGGGCGAGGCTTGCGGCCGGGGTTTGCTCAGAGTCGGGCGACGGCCGTCGTCGGTTTGGGTTACGTTGACGCCAATGTCCTGGGTGTTGTCGCCGGTGTTGATGGTGGCCAGGTAACGGCCGTCCGGCGACCAGAAAAAGGCCAGCGTGGTGTTGCCGCTGAGCAGGCGCGTTTCGCCGGTGGCCGCGTCGAACAGGCGCAGCGGTCCCCAAAAGTTGGTGGATCGTTCCTGCGCGCCGTTAGTGAAGGCCAGATGGGGATCGGTGGGGCTCCAGCCCAGAGCGACCATGCCGGAGTGGCGTTCGCGCCAGTTTTGGCCGGTTTCCTGGTCGGTTACCACCAGCCAGCTCGTGCCGTCGCCGGTGTCTTCGGCGTAGGCCCAGTAACGGCCGTCGGCGGAGATGCCGGGGGCCTGGAACAGGCCGGGCGCGGCGATTTCTTGGGCGTTATCGAAGCTGTCGGTGTTCAGCAGGGCCAGCCGGGCCTCGCTGCCGGCCAGGCCGGTGTGGATGAGCATTTGCTGGCTGTCGCCGGTCCAATTCCAGTAAAACGGGCTGCCGGTGGCCAGAAGCCGGGCTTCTTCCTGGGTGTCGGCGGCGACCAGGCGCAGGCCGATGCCGTGCTGGGAGTCGTTGGTGAGAAAGCTGAGGTAACGGCCGTCGGGCGACCAGTAGAGATAGAAGGGATTTTGGCGAGCGTCGGTGTATAGGACGGTGGGGTCGGTCTCATCTTCATCGGGCAGCAGGAAAACGGTGTCGTCGGCGATGGCGGCGACGCGGCGGCCATCGGGCGACCAGGCGGGGAATTGGTAACGGGCGTCGGTGTTGGTCAGGAGACGGCCGTTATTGCCGTCAGGATCAATAGTAACCACCTGTCCATTCTGGTTGATGTAGGCCACGCGGCTGGTGACGGCCGGGGATGAAGGGGAAACGGCCGTGCGACTGCGTGTGTGCGCAAAAACCCACAAGGCACTGGCCATAACTGACATCAACAGGCTGAATACCAGCAGCAAAGTCAGCCCCTTGAACCAGCAGCTCCGTTTTTTGGGCGGCAGTTCCGGCGGCGGCGCGGGACGGACAGATGGTTCCTCTGGCTGCGGGTCGTCGGGCGGTATGTGCAGGTCTGGCAGCTCCGGCAGCGCCGGGGCGGAAGGTTCCGGGTCTAAAAAGGGCGTGGGGTCAGATTCATTCATGGATTGTGGTTTCGGTCGTCATCGGGATGGTTGGACAATAATTTCTCTCAGCCAGATTCGTTTGAGCTACCTTCATGCTAACACGCTTCTCTGGTTCGGCGAACAATCATATATTTTTTTTGCTTTGCTCTAACACACATCTAACGTGGCAATCATAACATAGAAAATGTCGGTGAGAGTACAGCGGGAGCAGCGACAAAGCCCCTCACCCATCTTTCAATCAATCAGAATTAACAAAAGGTCCCTGAATAGGAGGTTTTCGATTATGTGGTGGCGAACTGTTGATGGAAATTCAGTATGGCAAGAAATGGAAAAGATGCGCCGGCAGCTTGATCGCATGGCCGATAACATGACATTTCGTTCTGTGCCTTCTTTTCCGGCGCTCAACGTCTGGTCGAATGCGGATGGCTTACTGGTGACGGCCGAAGTGCCGGGCGTGCAGCCCGATGACCTGGATATCGCCATTGTGAACCAGACGTTGACCCTGAGCGGCCGGCGCGAACCGGCCGACCTGGACGAAAACGCCCGGTATCATCGCCGGGAGCGGGGCTGCGGCGAGTTTAAGCGGACCATCGAACTGCCTTATCGCGTGGCCGCCGACAAGGTGGAAGCCAAGTTTAAGCATGGCGTGCTGACGATTGTGCTGCCGCGGGTGGAGGAAGAAAAACCACGCCGCATTCAGGTGCAGGCGGCTTAAAAGCGCCGGCTTAGTCTGTTTAAGGAGAGTGAAGGATGTCTGACGAAACTACACGAGAATTTGAAGTGGAAAAACAGATGGTGGAGACGCCTGAGGGTGTGGAAACCACGCGCACCGGCCGGACGTATGTCCCCCGCATTGACATTGTGGAGCTGAATGAGGGCATTCGCTTGTTGGCGGACCTGCCTGGCGTGGCTGAAAACTCGCTGGATATTGTGCTGGAAAACGACCAGTTGACGATTGAGGGGTTTGTGGAAGTGGAACGGCCGTCTGGCTATGAGCTGGTCCATACAGAATATGGCATTGGCAACTTCCGCCGCGTATTCAAACTGTCTGACCAGGTAGACCAGGAGAAAATCACGGCGACCATCAAACATGGGGTTTTGCAGATGGATATGCCATTTGCCTCCGGTCCGCGGACGCGCAAGATTGCCGTTCAGGCGGCCAGTTAACGAGCAAATTGGAACTGTTGATAGATTTTTCGGTATGCCTTGCTTAGAAGTCGGGCAGCCGTTGGCAGGCACGTTAATCAGCTCTTCGTAAACGGGTTCCGCACTTCGAGTAACGAATACCGAGGAGGTGTTGATTTAAAATGAGAAACTTAATTCCTTGGAGACGACAAGAACAAGATGTGTCCCTGTCACGCCAAAACGACGATCCGTTTTATGGTTTGTGGCAGAATGTGAACCGCGTCTTTGATGACTTTTTCACCGGGTATGACATGATGCCTTTTGGCCCGATGAAAAATGAGTTTTCGCCGTCGGTGAATGTGGCCGAAACGGATGAAGCGATTGAAGTAACGGCCGAACTGCCGGGCATGAGCGAGAAAGACGTGGATGTTTCCCTGACTCAGGACGCCCTGACGATTAAGGGCGAGAAAAAGCAGGAACATGAAGAAAAGGGTCAGGACTATTACCACATGGAACGCAGTTATGGCTCCTTTAGCCGGGTGATTCCGCTGCCTCGCGACATGGTGGACGCCGATAAGGTGGAAGCCAGCTTTGATAAGGGCGTGTTGCGAGTTACGCTGCCGAAGCTAGAAAAAGCGCAGCACATTTCGCGGCGCATCCCGGTGAAGAATTCGTAATGAAATGTGCGTAATGGGTCTTAGGCCCAACTGATTTGCGGACCGGCGTTGGTTTACCAACGCCGGTTTTTGTTTGCCGGGGTGATAAGGCAGCTGGACCAGAGCTAAATCCATGTGTACTCAGGCCAAGTACATCTGTACCGAGAGCAAGTACATCTGTACTCAGGCCAAGTACATCTGTACCGAGGCCAAGTACATCTGTACTCAGGCAAAGTACATCTGTACCGAGGGCAAGTACACCTGTACCGAGGGCAAGTACATCTGTACTCAGGCAAAGTACATCTGTACCGAGAGCAAGTACATCTGTACCGAGGGCAAATACACCCCTACCAAGAATAAGTGCAGTTTCTTACTGGCGATTTCGACTAATGGGATGTGGATTTGTGAGTGTTATGCGGTCAGATTATGGTGCAAACGGGCAAGGCCCTGGCGCAGGGAGATGGCGGGTTGCCAGTTGATTTGCACGGCCGTTTCCTCCGCCCTGGCAATCTGGCTGGCTTCTTCGCCGGGCCGGGAGGGAAGCGCGCCGGGCAACGGCCGTCCGCCATTGCCCACCACGTCGTAAATCATCTGGGCTACGTCGGCCAGCGAAGTGGCCTGCCCCGTGCCCAATTCCACCGTGGCGCCCGGCTCCAGCGGCGCGTCCAACATCGCCGCCAGCCCGGCGGCCACGTCCGCGCCAAAAATCCAGTCGCGCTGCTGCGTGCCGGTCGTCATGGGAAAGTCTTCACCGGCCAGGGCGGCGCGAAAGGCGGCGGGAATGAAGGCGCGGTCTGGCTGGCCGGGGCCGTAGGCCTGGAAGATCATGCCGCCGTGCAGGGGCCAGCTCTGCGTACGGCCGTACATGCGGGCAAACTGCCACGCCGCCGCCTTGCTGGCCGCGTAGACGTTCATGGCGCTGCGCTCGCCCGGCGTGCGGGCCAGGATCATTTGGGTGGTAACGGCCGTTTTCTCGAAGCAGGCGCGGGCCAGGTTGATGGTTCCCGTGACGTTGTGGCGCAGGGCCTGTTCCACCGGCAAAAAGGGGTCGGTGGCCCCGGCGGCGGCCAGATGGATCACGTTATCGGGCTGGGCTTCTTGCACGGCGCGCAGGGTCAGGGGGAAGTTGCGCAGATCGGCATAGACGACGTCGAATTGGGCGCGGAGTTTGTTGAGGGGCGGCGGCAAAGGGGCGCCGCTTTGGCTTTCGAGGACGAGGAGGGTAACGGTTGTAGACGGCCGTTGCAGCAAATGAGGCACCAGAAAACTGCCAATAAACCCGGTCGCGCCCGTAACCAAAACACGCATGGCCTAATCCAACGCCAAAAAGTCCCGATACCAGGCCATCGTCTCCCGCAGGCCCGCTTCCAGGTCGTAGGATGGCTCCCAGCCCAGCACCTGCCGCGCTTTTTCCGAGCACGAGAACTGGTTCTGGATTTCGTTTTCCACTTCATCCAGGATGATGGGCTTGATGTGGCGTTTGCCGGACAAATCAATAATCGCCTGGACCATTTCCAGCACCGAAACCGGGTTGTCGATGCCGAAATTAAACGCCTGCCCGGCCACGTCCGGGCGGTGCATGGCCTCGGCCACGCGCAGGTAGCCCGCCACCACGTCCTTGATGAAGATGTAATCGCGCCGCATGGTGCCATCAGAGCGGATGATGGGCGGCTCGCCCTGTAACACGCTGCGAATGGTGCCCGGCACGATGCGGTTCCAGTTCAGGTCGCCGCCGCCGTAGAGGTTGGCGCAGCGCGTGACGGTGACCGGCAGGCCGTAGGTGTGGGCATAGGTGCGCGAGATGAGGTCGGCGCAGCTTTTGGAGACGTCGTAGGGATGCTGGCCCTGGAGCGGCGTGTCTTCGGTGTAGGGCAGGGCGGCGTGGGTGCCGTAGGCTTTGTCGCTGGAGGCCATCACCAGCCGTTGCACGCTGGGATTGCGCCGTGCCGCTTCCAAAATGACCCAGGTGCCTTTGATGTTGGTCTCGAAGGTGGGCATGGGCACGCGGTTGGCCGTGCCTACCTGCGTCTGCGCCGCCAGATGGAACACGGTGTCGATCTGGTAGTCGGCCAGGGTGCGTTCCATCAATTCATATTCGCACACGTCGCCGCGCACCACGTCGATCTGCTGGATGACGCCGGTGCGGGCCAACTGCGTGTCGTTCACCCGGTCGCGGATGAGGCCGACGACGTGCGCGCCTTTTTGGATGAGAACGGCCGTTAACCACGACCCCAACAGCCCCGAACAGCCGGTGACGAATACACGTTTGTCTTGCCAGAAATCGTTCAATGAATCTCCAAAGCAGTTGATAGTTGATAGTTGGGAGTTGTTAGTAAGAACTCACTACCAACTATCAACTCCCAACTATCAACTATTCTTCAATCCTCCCACACCTTCCACGGCGGGTTTTTCTGCCAGATTTCCTCCAGCAGCAGGGTGTCTTTCATGGTGTTCATGGACTGCCAGAAGCCGGTGTGGCGATAGATCATGAGCTGGCCCTGCGCCGCCAACTGCGGCAGGATTTGCGTTTCCAGGTTCACGTCGTCGCCGGGGCCAATGAGGTCCAGCACGCTGCGCTCGAAGAGCATAAAGCCGCCGTTGATCCAGTAGGGCAGCTGCGGCCGTTCCGCAAAGCCAGTGACCAGACCTGCGTCGGTGGCTTCGACGACGCCGTATTGCAGGGTGGTTTGCACGGCCGTGATCGTGGCCATCTTGCCGTGCGCTTTGTGGAAACGCACCAACTCGGTCAGGTTCACGTCGCTCACGTCGTCGCCATAGGCCACAAAAAAGCGGTCGGCGCGGATGTAGCTGGCGACGCGGCTGATGCGGCTGGCCTTTTCCGTGCGCAGGCCGGTATCCACCAGCGAGATTTCCCAGACGGGATGAGAGGGACGGCCGTAAAACTCCACCTCTGGGCGGCTCAGGTCCGGCTTGCCCAGGTGCAGCGTCATGTCGCGGGTCATGGATTCGTACTCCATGAAGTAGCGGCGAATCTGGTCCTGGCCGTGACCCAGCGTCAGGATGAAGCGGTTCAGGTTATGGGCGGAAAAGATGCGCATGACGTGCCAGAGAATCGGCCGTCCGCCCACTTCCACCAGTTCCTTTTTGCGGCTGGTCGAGCCGCGCATGCGCGTACCCTCCCCCCCGCAAACGATGATTACCGGGATGTTTTCCATGATTGGGAAGAGACTGGGGACTGGAGACTGGGGACTGGAGACTGGGGACTGGTGGTAAATTCCGCCTCATCTCCAATCTCTAGTCTCTAATCTCTAGTCTCTACTCTCCAGTCTCTAGTCTCCTTTCTCTTGTTCTCTCTCCACCGCCAGCCGCAAATTCTTTACAAAGGGCGGGTAGACGATGCCCGCTTCGGTGACGATGCCGGTGACGTAACGGTGGGGGGTGACGTCGAAGGCGGGGTTGCGGGCGGAATAGTGGGTGGGGGCGATGGGATGGCCGAAAACGGCCGTTACCTCCTCCCCGTCCCGCTCCTCAATCGGGATCAAGTCACCGTTCGCCAGGTTCAGGTCGATGGTGCTGGTGGGCACAACCGGGTAAAACGGCACGCCGTTCTCCTTGGCGACCACCGCCAGCTTGTACGTGCCGATTTTGTTGGCCACGTCGCCGTTGGCCGCCGTGCGGTCCGAGCCGACCAGGACGATATTCACCTGCCCGGTGCGCATAAAATGCCCGGCGGCGTTGTCGGCAATGAGGTCGAAGGGAATGCCGCGCTGGTCGAGTTCCCAGGCGGTCAGGCGCGCGCCTTGCAGGCGGGGCCGGGTCTCATCCACCAGTACGTGGATGCGCTTGCCCTGCTCGTGGGCGGTGAAGATGACGCCCAACGCCGTGCCCCAATCCACCGCTGCCAGCGCGCCGGTGTTGCAGTGGTGGAGGATGGTGTCGCCGTCGCTAATCAGTTCCGCGCCGTGGGCGGCCATGCGCTTGTTCAGGGCCACGTCGTCGTCGGCGATTTGTTGGGCGACGGCCAGCAGGCGGTCGCGCACGTCGGCGACGCTCCCCAGCTCCTCGTTAGTGGCGGCGCGAAGCTGGCGGGCTATGGCCCAGGAAAGGTTAACGGCCGTTGGCCGGGCCGCGTTCAACACCTTCGCTGCCTCCTCCAGGTCGCGCAGCAGAGCCAGACGGTCGGTGGCCTGGCTTTGCCGGGCGGCCAGGGCCATGCCAAAGGCGGCCGTCGCCCCAATGGCCGGCGCGCCCCGCACCACCATCTCCGTGATGGCGCGGGCGACGGCGTGGTAATCGTCGTAGGCGATCACCTCGAATTCCCAAGGCAGCTGGCGCTGGTCGATTAAATTGACGGTATCTTTTTCGTAATCCCAGAATACAGTTCTCATAGTTTCACTCGTTGTTTGTTGCTTGTCCGCGCCAAATCATAACACAGGCAGAGGGGGGTTGCCAGACGGCCGTTTTGACGGCCGTTTGGCAGCGGGTTAGAATGAGCAAGCTGTCGGCTTCAGGCAGCGGAGTGCTCGATTTATGCGTAAGAAGGGACCATCGCCTATAGCCAAATTGCCTAATTCTCGCTGGTTGATACCGGGAATGGGCATCAAACGCTGGCTGCTGCTCTTGGGATTCGGCGCGCTGGTGGCCGGTATGGGCTTTGTGTACGTCATCCTGGTGCTGCACCGCTACAACTGGCTGCCGGAAGCTATGTACCGTGCCCTGACGTTGCAATTTTTGCCGGTTGCCTGGCGGATCATTCTGCCGTTTGTCCTGGGTGGAGGGATGATGATTCTGGCGGTTTACCGGCTGGGGCATGCTTTGTTGGCTCCCTTTCGCCGGCCAGATGAAGCTGTGTCCGAATCGCTCTACCACTACAGCCGCCAGGGGCGCGGGCCGCACATTGTGGCCATTGGCGGCGGCACGGGGATGCCGTCGCTGCTGCGCGGGCTGCGGGAGTATACGCGGAATATTACGGCCGTGGTCACCGTGGCCGACGACGGCGGCAGCAGCGGCCGTCTGCGGCGTGATTTAGGGTTGCTGCCGCCGGGCGATTTTCGCAACAATATCGCTGCTTTGTCGCGTGACGAGGCGTTGATGACACAGGTGCTGCAATATCGTTTTGGCGCTCAGGTGGCAGAGCGAGAGTCGGCGGGGAACGGCCGTTCCGAACTCCAGGGACACGCTTTTGGCAACCTGCTGCTGGCGGCTCTGACCGGTATTACTGGCAGCTTCGACGAGGCGCTGCTGGCCGCCGAGCGGGTATTGGGCCTGCGCGGGCGCGTGCTGCCTTCCACGCTGGAACCGGTGACCCTGGTAGCCGAGGTGCTGGTGGCTGGGCAGGTGCAGCGCGTCGTGGGCGAGTCGGCTATTCCCGAGTCTGGCGGGCACATCCAGCACTTGTGCCTGGAACCGGAGCAGGTGCGCGCTTATCCGCCGGTGCTAAAAGCCATTTTGCAGGCCGACCTGATTGTGATGGGTCCGGGCAGTCTGTACACGAGTATTTTGCCCAACCTGCTCATTCACGACCTGGCGACAGCGCTGCAGCATGCGCGCGCACCTAAGATTTACATTTGTAATCTTGCCATTCAGCCGGGAGAGACGGATAATTACACTGTAGCTGACCACGTAGACGCAATTTTGCAGCACCTTCCCACAAATTTCCTCGACATAGTTCTGGCGAATGATAACTTAAGCGTGCCGCCGCAAACCGGCGGCGGGCAGACAGTGTATGTGCAGCCTGTCGCCCCGGCTGCGGTGCGCATGATGACGGCGGACCTGGTGGATGAAAAACGGCCGTGGCGCCATGACAGCGCCAAAGTCGCACAGGCGGTTATCAGTTTATTGCCGTAATACGTCACACGTCATGCAAAAAGCGTGACATTTTACCTTCCCTTCCACATAGTGTAAGGGTTACAATTAACAAGATTCAGCTCGCTAACAATCAAACGAAAAGGAGAAATTCGATGACAATTAAAGTTGGTATTAATGGGTTTGGCCGTATTGGCCGTCTGGTATTCCGCCGCGCTTTCCAAATCGAGGGTTTCGAGATTGTCGGTATCAATGACCTGATCGACGTCGATTACATTGCCTACATGCTGAAGTATGATTCGACACACGGCCGTTTCGACGGCGATGTTGCCGTCAAAGACGGTATGCTGGTCGTCAACGGCCACGCCATTCGCGTCACTGCTGAAAGAGACCCGAAAAACCTGAAATGGGACGAGGTTGGCGCGGAAGTCGTGTTGGAAGCCACCGGCTTGTTCCTGACAGACGAAAAAGCGCGCGCCCACATTCAGGCCGGCGCGAAAAAAGTGGTCATGTCTGCGCCGTCCAAAGACGCCACCCCGATGTTTGTCATGGGCGTGAATCATAAGACGTATGCCGGGCAGGACATCGTGTCCAACGCTTCCTGCACCACCAATTGCCTGGCCCCCATCGCCAAAGTGCTGCACGACAACTTCGGCATCAAAGATGGCCTGATGACCACCGTCCATGCCACCACCGCCACGCAGAAAACCGTAGACGGTCCGTCGATGAAGGATTGGCGCGGCGGGCGCGGCGCTGGTCAGAACATCATCCCCTCCTCGACCGGCGCGGCGAAGGCCGTGGGCAAGGTGATTCCCGAATTGAACGGCAAACTGACTGGTATGTCTCTCCGTGTGCCCACGCCGGACGTTTCGGTGGTTGACCTGACTGTGAACCTGGAAAAACCGGCTTCCTACGAAGAGATTAAAGCGGCCATGAAAGCCGCTTCGGAAGGTGAACTGGCCGGTATTTTGGGATACACGGAAGATGCGGTCGTTTCGACTGATTTCCTCGGTGAATCGTGCACGGCCGTGTTCGACGCCAACGCCGGCATTGCACTGACAGACACGTTCGTAAAAGTGATGGCCTGGTACGACAATGAGTGGGGTTACTCCTGCAAATGCCTGGACCTGATCGAGCACATCAGCAAATAATTTGGGCAAATAATCCCGGTTGATATATAAAAAAGGCAGCTCAGGCTGCCTTTTTTGTTTCCTGGCGCTTCTGAAACCAGTAACGCGGCACTCGTTAGTTCGCCCTCAGATTTGCCTAAAGCTAGGACACAGGCTGCGTTACGTTTTATGTTTTACTTTTTTAAAGCCTGACCTTAGAATAGAAGCCAAAATCAGGCGGCGCGCGAAATGACCGTCTGCCGGGAGAGATTTTGGGACCGTTTCCCAGATAAACTGTATGGAATTGAACGAATTAGAAAGGCGCATGCACGCCTTCGTCGCCAGCAAGGGTTGGTACGAACCAACCTCACCCAAACCGCAAACGCCCAGGAATCTGGCGGCGTCGCTGGCCATTGAGGCCGCCGAAGTGCTGGAGCATTTTCAGTGGCGCGAAGAGGTGCGCGACCCGGCAGAACTGGCCGGCGAATTGGCCGACGTGGCGTTGTATTTGCTGCAACTGGCCAGCATCACCGGCATCGACCTGGAACAGGCCATTTTGGCCAAGCTGGCCGTGAACCACACGCGGGAGTGGCCGGAGCCATGAAGATATTGGCGGTGAGTGATCGGGTGTTGGATATCCTGTATCACAGCCAGGTGCGCCAGAATTTGCCCAGCCTGGATCTGATCATTGGTTGCGGTGATTTGCCTTATTACTACCTGGATTATTTGATTTCGGCGTTGGACGTGCCGTTGGTGTATGTGCGGGGCAACCATGATCAGGGGCCGCAGTATACGGCCGACGGCCGTGTCCTCTACGACGTGCCCGGCGGCATGGACATTCACTGCCAGACGGTCAGCCATGATGGGCTGCTGCTGGCCGGCCTGGAAGGGTCGATGCGCTATCGCCCT
>Ga0209607_1000173_pt1 | contig 57841 bp, 51 predicted proteins | sample AD_UKC117_MetaG_FD_184413 | JGI IMG/M metagenome (GOLD analysis project Ga0209607, IMG submission 184413) | Active sludge microbial communities of municipal wastewater-treating anaerobic digesters from Hong Kong - AD_UKC117_MetaG (SPAdes)... | ecosystem: Engineered > Bioreactor > Anaerobic >... | reverse complement strand
GTTCGCCGAGCGCCATGAGCATGATCGGCCAGATGATGGTATGGAAGCGCACGATCTCCTTGCCGACGATGTGGATGTCCGCCGGCCAGTACCTGCGATAGAGTGAGTCGTCGTCGCTTCCCCACCCAAGCGCGGTAATATAGTTGGAAAGTGCGTCAAGCCACACATATACCACGTGTTTCTCGTCGAATGTGACGGGGATGCCCCACTTAAAGCTAGTGCGGCTGACGCAGAGGTCTTCGAGGCCGGGCAGGAGGAAATTCTGCAGCATCTCGTTCGTGCGGCTGACGGGCTGGATGAACGTCGGGTTGTCCTTGATATACTGGATCAGCCGGTCGGCATATTTCGAGACGCGGAAGAAATAGCTTTCCTCTTCCACGAGTTCCACCGGGCCGCCGCAGTCCGGGCACACGCCGCCCGCTTCCTCAATCTGCCGGTCGAGCCAGAAACTTTCGCATGGCGTGCAGTAATGGCCGGTGTATTTCGACTTGTAGATGTCGCCCTGGTCGTAGAGCTTTTTAAAAATCTTCTGCACGGCCTTAACGTGATATTCGTCCGTCGTGCGGATGAACTTGTCGTAGGAGATGTCCAGCAGTTTCCAGAGGCTCTTGAACCCGGAAACGATCTCGTCCACGTACTGCTGCGGGGTTACGCCCGCGGCCTTCGCCTTGCGCTCGATCTTCTGGCCGTGTTCGTCCGAACCCGTCAGGAAAAACACGTCGTAGCCGCGCTGGCGCTTATAGCGCGCAATCGCGTCTGTGGCGACGGTGCAGTACGCGTGCCCGATATGCAGGTTCGCGCTGGGGTAGTAGATGGGCGTCGTAATATAAAACGTCTCTTTTTCTCCGGTTTTTTTGGCTTCCATTTGTCGTTTCCTCCCAAAATCACAATTCGCCTGAATATTTTCCGCGTTTACTGGCAAATAAAACGCGCCGCCCTCTCGTAAGGACGGCGCGCACAAAACACGTCCGTTGAAAACCACCTTACTTCCCCAAAACCGCCGGGGGCATAAGTTCCCGCTGTATCGGTCGGGGTCCGCTGCGGTTCAGGCAAATGGAGCGTTCGCCGCGAGGAGCTCGGGAGCCATGTTCGGCTGCGTTGCGCCGCCGGGCTTTCACCAGTGCTCCGGCTCTCTGCATGCGCGCGTGCGGCTTACTCTTTCCGTCTTCGCTCATATTCGTTTACTGAGCATATCACGCGCTCAAGCTTGTTGTCAAGAGAGGCGAATCATGCTAAGATAAACTGGATTTGTATTGGAGGACGGAACGAAATGCACATTGTTGCCGGGCTTGGAAATCCGGGACTGACCTACCGGCGTTCGCGCCACAACGCGGGGTTTCAGGCGCTGGACGCGCTGGCCGAGCGGCTCAACATCCGCGTTAAAAAGCGCGGATTTTCCGGCGTGTACGGCGAAGGATCGTTGCATGGCGAACGGGTCGTATTGATTAAGCCGACGACGTATATGAACCTTTCGGGCGATTGCGTGCAGCAGGTGCTGCACTTTTTCAAGTGCCCGGTGGAAAACCTGATCGTCCTGTTCGACGACATCGAACTACCGGTCGGCGCGCTGCGCATCCGCGAAAGAGGGAGCGCCGGCACACATAACGGCATGCGCTCCGTGGTCGCCTGCGTGGGCAGCGAAAACTTCCCGCGCGTGCGCATCGGCGTGGGCGACCGCAGCGGCGGGGAACTCAAGGACTTTGTGCTCGGCAAACCCAGCAAGGCCGAACAGGCCGTTTTGAAGGAAACGTTTGAAAGCGCCGCGGACGCCTGCGTTTCGATTATAGAAGGAAAAATCTCCGACGCGCAGGCGAAATACAACAAACGCCATATCGGCGGAACGTCGGGTGCGCGCGACTAGTCCGCATAAATTGAGGGGGTAGTTTGACACAACAACCGAATAACAATCCGATACTGGATGTTTTGGATACCGCAGCGGACTTCAGGCGCTTTTCCGGCGCGCTGGAGGGGGGCAAAGGCCCGGCTGCGGCGTTCGGCGTTGCCGCAAACGCAAAGGCGCATCTGGCCGCCGCGCTTTCGCGCACGCGGCAGGTGCTGTTTGTAACCGCAACGGACGTGACCGCCGCGCAGCTGCACGAGGCGGCCGGCCTTTTCGGCGCGCAGGCCGAGCTGTTTTTGCCGCGCGAAACGCCGCTGGTCTATGTGCACGCCGTCTCCGGCGAACAGCGCTCCGAGCGGATATCCGCGCTCTGCGCGCTCGCAGCGGGCGAAACCTGCGTCGTCTGCGCAAGCGCGGCTTCGCTGATGCAGGTGCTCGCGCCGAAACAGGCGTTTTGCGAAAGCATCTTTTCGCTGTCCGTCGGCGACTCGCTCGAACCGAGGACGCTGACCGAACGGCTCGTCGTCGCCGGATACGAACGTGTGGAGATGGTTGAAGGGCGCGGGCAGATTGCCGCGCGCGGCGACCTCGTGGACGTGTACGTCCCCGGCGGGGAATACCCCGTGCGCATCGAGTTTTTCGGCGATGAGATCGACCAGATGCGCTTTTTCGATCCCGTGACGCAGCGCAGCGTGGAGCAGGCGCCTTCGGTGCAGCTTCGTCCCGCGCTGGAAACGCCGCAGCCGAAGGAGCGCACCGCAAAAGCGCTCAAAAAGATCGCCGGGCGGGTCGGGCTGATGGATCAGGAACAGGCCTGGTCGGAAGGCGTCGCCAGCGTCGGCGGGGACGTGCTGCTGCCGCTGCTGTATGAAAAATGTGAAACGGTGTTCGATTATCTTGCGCCGGACGCGGTCATCGTCGTCGACGAAGCGCTGCTTGTCGACGAGGCGCTGCGCACCGAGCAGATGCGCTTCCACGAAACCGTACAGGCGATGCTCGAGCGCGAAGAGGGCGTTGCCGCGCAGGGCGCGCTGGAGCGCAGCGCGAACGAAACGCTCGATCGTCTGCATACGCCGCGCACGGCGCTGCTTTATGCGCTCTCGCGCACGCATCCGCAGTTTACGGCAAAGGAAGTCGTCACGCTGGAGTCGCGCGGTGCGCCGCAGTATATGGGAGCGATGGACGAACTGGCGCGCGAACTGGCCCGCCTGAACGGCGCGGGCGAGCGCACGGTGATCTGCGCCGGCGAACAGGCGCGCGAACTGCAGGCAAACCTTGCCGAATACGGCGCGCAAACGGCGCTGACGGAGCAAATGCCGCACGAATTTCCAGCAGGGAAAACGCTGATCGTTCCGGAGCGCCTTGCACGGGGATTTTCCTATCCTGCGCTGCGTTTCAACGTATTCACGGAGTACGAAGTCAGCGGCAGGACGGAGCGCACGGTCCGCCGCGCACGCTCCAAAAAACACCTGTCGTTTTCCGAACTGAACGTCGGCGATTACATCGTGCATGAAGCGCACGGCATCGGCCGGTTCGTTAAAGTCGAGGCGCTGACGGTGCAGGGCAACACCCGCGACTACCTTTTAATTGAATACCGCGGCGCAGACCGGCTGTATATTCCGACCGATCAGCTCGACCGCGTGCAGAAATACGTCGGCGGCGGGGATGAAGACACAGCGCCTCCGCTGAGCAAGCTTGGCGGTGCGGACTGGGCGAACCGCGTCAGCCGCGCAAAGAGCGCGGCGAAAAAACTCGCGGTCGACCTCGCGGCGCTCTATGCAGAGCGCGCGGGCGCGAAGGGATTTGCGTTTTCCAAGGACACCGCATGGCAGCGGACGTTTGAGGAGCGCTTCCCGTACGAACTTACGCCCGACCAGAAGCAGAGCCTGGATGAAATCAAGGCGGACATGGAAAGCCTGCGGCCGATGGACCGTCTGCTCTGCGGAGACGTCGGGTACGGCAAGACCGAGGTGGCGCTGCGCGCATGCTTTAAATGCGTGCAGGACGGCAAGCAGGCGGCCATCCTTGTGCCGACCACGATTCTGGCGCAGCAGCACTACAACACCATGCGTTCGCGCTTTGCGGATTTCCCGGTCAAAGCCGCGTGCCTTTCCCGGTTTCAGTCCATGAAGGAGCGCAAGGAGATCAAGCGTGCGCTGGCGGAAGGGACCATCGACGTGATCGTCGGCACGCACGCACTGCTGGCAAAGGACGTAACGTTCAAGGCGCTCGGCCTGCTGATCATCGACGAGGAACACCGCTTCGGCGTGAATCACAAAGAGCAGATCAAAGCGTATAAAAAGACCGTGGACGTGCTGACGCTCACCGCAACCCCGATTCCGCGCACGCTGAACATGTCCATGACGGGCGTGCGGGACATCAGCGTGATTGAAACGCCGCCGGAGGCGCGCTACCCCGTCCAAACCTACGTGCTCGAATACACGGACGCGCTGATCAAGGACGCGGCCGGGCGGGAACTCGCCCGCAAGGGGCAGGTGTTCGTCGTCTACAACCGCGTGCAGAACATGGAATCCATGGCGCGCAGGCTCGAAACGCTCCTGCCGGAGGCGCGCATTACGATTGCGCACGGGCAGATGGGCGAAACGCAGCTGGAAGCGGCCATGCTGGAGTTTCTGGAGCACCGTTCGGACGTGCTGCTTTGCTCCACCATCGTCGAAAGCGGGCTGGACATCCCGAACGTCAACACGCTGATCGTCATCGACGCGGACCGAATGGGGCTTGCGCAGCTCTATCAGCTCCGCGGGCGCGTCGGCCGCTCCAGCCGGATCGGATACGCATATTTCACCGTGCAGGCAGGCCGCACTATGAACGAAAAGGCGGCCAAACGCCTGATGGCGATCCGGGAATTCACGCAGTTCGGCGCGGGCTTTCAGCTCGCCATGCGGGACCTGGAAATCCGCGGGGCTGGCTCGCTGCTTGGCGCGGAGCAGCACGGGCATATCTCCGACGTCGGATACGAATATTATGTCAAGCTCGTGCGCCGCGCGGTGGACGAACAGCAGGGCCGCGCGCTCGAGCCGGTCACGGAAACGAGCGTGGACATCCCGATCGACGCGCATATCCCGCATGACTATGTGCCGAGCGAACTGATGCGGCTCAAAGCCTACCGGCGCATTGCGGATATCGACGGCGCGGACGCGGTGCTGGACGTGACGGAAGAGTTCATCGACCGCTATGGCGAACCGCCGCAGAGCGTGACGAACCTCATGCGAATTTCGCTCGTCAAGGCGTATGCGGCCCGCGCATACCTCGAAAGCGTGAGTGTGCGCGACGGCGAGGCGAAGATGAAGTTTTCCGAATATGCGCATATCGACGGCGGGAAGCTGATCGCCGCGGTCTCCGGTATGGAAGGTGCAAAACTGATTGCGAGCGATCCGCCGGCGATTGAAATACGGCGAAAAGATGCGGATGCTTTGGCAATCACGGAAAAACTGCCACAATTCCTTAACACAATTGTCCGTTGCGTTGATACGGACATGGGCATATAATGTCAAGTGATACTTACGCGTTCTTTGCGTTTGACGCGGAATATAAGAAAAAGGGAGAAATCGAAACATGAACAAATTCCACTGGAAGCGGCTGCTTTGCGTGCTGCTTGCCTTGTCCCTCGTGCTGGGCGCAGCCGCCTGCTCGCTCAATGACGATGAGGAGGCAACGGCGTCGGACGCCGAAACAGCCTATACGGACGAGGAGCTTGATCAGGTTGCTGTCCAGATCGGCGATTATACCATCACCAAAGGCGATATCGTCGACCAGTACGACTATATGGTGCAGCTGTATTCGTATTACGGCATGAGCACGCCCACCGAGGATTCCGAAATCGAATCGATGCAGGACAGCGTGATCTCAACGCTGGTTTCCGATAAAATTCAGCTTTATGAAGCGGACCTGATGGGCATTACGCTCACGGATGAGGAACTTGCGGACGTCGAAGCTCAGGTTGAGGAAGAGATGCAGTATTACATCGACTCCTTCCGCGCAGACGCCGAGGATGAAGGCGCCGAAGACCCCGATGCACGTGCGCTGGAAATCTTTCAGGAACAGCTTGACGCCGCCGAGATGGATATGGACGTCGACGGATTCCGCGAATATATCCGTGAAGAATACATGAACGATGCGCTCAAAACCGCTCTGGAAGCAAAGGTAACGGCCGACGTGACCGCAACCGACGACGAGATTCAGGATTATTACGACGAAAACCTTGCGTCCCAGATGGAAAGCTATACTTCCACACCGACCGATTATCTCTCCGATGCGGAATCGTTCCAGATGGACGGCGGTTCTCCGGTGCTCTATACCCCGGAAGGGTATGTGCGGATCCGCTCGATCTCCATCACGCCTGAAGAGGATATTTCGGACGACTATACCACGCTGAAGTCCGACCTGGACGCGCTTGCCGCGGAATACGGCGAAGCCGCGCTGGACGCGCTCGCTGCGAAGTACATTGCGCAGGGCGCCGACCCCGCGACCACGACGCTGAACGTCACCGCCGACGAGATCGAAGGCGGCGCGGAGATCATCAGCGAATACGTCGAGAAAAAAGCGCAGGCCGACGAGCTGTATGAAGAATACATCAAAGACGCGCGCGCCAAGGCCGAAGAAGCCTACGCAGCGCTCGAAGGCGGCGCCTCGTTCACCGATGTTCTGAGCGAATACGGTGAGGACGACCTCTACACGACCTATCCTTCGTTTGTGGAAAGCGGCCTTCTGATGTACATGGCCGGCGATGATTCGACCTGGGATGAACAGCTTGTCAAGGCGGCCGGTCTGCTCAAGGCCGGCGAATACTCCGCAATCATCCAGATTGACGATGTATTCTACATCCTCCAGCTGGTTGGCGACGAAACGGCCGGCGCAAAAGAACTCAGCGACGTTTACGACGACATCAAGGCGGTCATCATTTCCCAGAATGCGGACACGCTTTGGAACGAAACGCTGGACGCCTGGGAGAACGACACCTCGATTGCGACCTACTATGAGGATGTTTACCGCGATATCGGTAAATAAGCTCTAAACGGACAAAAAGCGGGCGGTATTGATGCCGCCCGCTTCAGTTTACCCCAAAAGTCCTTGGGATTGTTAAGGGCCGCCGCCCTTAACTCGTTTTTTCCGGCTGCGCCGGAATGTCCGGCGCGGCGGGCCGGCTTAAACGGGGGCACATACTGAAAAAGCTTGTTTTCCGGGGATTGTTTTGCTATATTGAGGGCAGGACGATGCGCGGACGGATTTTGACCGGACGCGTGCCGCCGCACCGCCGGGATACGGGCGATTCCGGCAGAATAATTGAAAAAAATATGCAGGAGGTTTTGCACAATGAAGTACGAATGTGTCTGCGGCTATATTTATGATCCTGAATTAGGCGATCCGGACAACGGCGTTGCGCCGGGCACCGCGTTTGACGATCTCCCGGAAGATTGGGTCTGCCCGGTCTGCGGGCTGGACAAGAGCGCGTTTACCGCGATCGAATAGCGCAGTAAAACAAAAAAAGAGCGTTCCGGCTTTTGCCGGAACGCCTTTTTTGTGCAGCGATTCTGAATTTGTTTGGAGAGACCGTCAGCGCTCCGCCGGTTTTTTGGACGCGGCTTTTTCCATAAAGCGCTCGTTTTCAACGATGAAGCGCTCCTGCGTGCCTTCGCCGATCAGCCCGGCGTCGTCGAACGCGCGGCAGAAGAACACGAGCCGTCTGCGGTCGGCTTCGGTCAGTTCCGTTTCACAGCGGACCGTCATGCCGACAGGGGTTGCGGAAAGGTGCTTTACATCCAGCCGTGTGCCGACGGTCGAGCATCCTTCCGGGAGTAAATCCGCGACGCTTTCCGCAGCGCAGAGTTCCATGAGCGCGAGCATCGCGGGTGTGGCGAACACCGGCAGGCATCCGCTGCCGAGCGCGGCGGCGGTGTTGTCCGGCGTGACCGCAACGCTCTTCTGCGCGGCGATTCCGGGTTCCAGCGAAGGGAACTGCATAAGCGTACACTCCAGTCGTGATAAAAGATTGAAAAATTGAACCGGCCGGCCGCCGGTCGTTAAGTCGGATGCCAGCGCTCAAAGGAGGCGGCAGCCGATCGGTTCCGTAAGAAGGCGGCTTAAAGCCGCCGGAAAAATTCTACTCGTAGTCTACCACATCTACCCAGCGAAACAAAAGCTCTCTTTCTTCCGGTTTGCCTTTTACGGACTGGGAGGCCGCGACGATCGGAATCCATTTTAGCACATATTCCCGCGCCGTGCCGCTTTCCCGGCAGAAAAGATCGAGGTATGCTTCCGCCGTTTCCGTTTCGCCGGCGAGCGAAAAGAGCAAATAGGTGCGCGCCGCGTCCGCGGAGGCGTTGCCCTGGGTCGCGTGCGACCAGTCCAGGATATACGGCGTTGTGTCGTCGCCGATGATGATGTTGGTGGGGTTGAAGTCGCCGTGGCAGAGTTTGTTGTGCCGCGGCATGGACTCCAGCCGCGTATGCAGGTCGTATTTGGTCGCCGTCGGCAGCTCGGTCTGGATGATCTTGCGGTCCATCTTGTCGCGCAGGCGCGGCAGCAGGGGACAGATCTGCTGATGCATGGTCAGCTGCAGGCCGACGAACAGCGCGAGGTATTCGTCCATCTTTTCCGGATTCTCCGCCATCAGCGCGGCCAGCGTCTTGCCTGGGATGAATTCCGTCATGAGATACCATTGCTCGCCGATGGTGCCGACGCCGAGCAGCTTTGGCACATGCAGGCCGGTTTCCTCCACGCGCGCATGGTTGAGCGCCTCGTTGAGCACGTTTGCTTTGCTGTAGCCCTTTTCAAACACTTTGACGACCGTATCGCCGTCGCGGTAAATCGTTTTGTTTGCGCGCGCCGCAATCACATTCGTTAATTCCATGGCTGTTCCTTTCCGCCGGTGAAGCCCGGCCGCGGTTTTGCTTGCAGCGGTCCCGTACCGGATTTATGAGCCGGTACGGAACCGCGAAATCGTCTTTTGCGCCGCTCAGACGGGGACGTGCGTGCCGTAATAGGCGTTGAGGTACATCTGCCTGATTTCGCGCATGAGCGGGTAGCGCGGGTTCGCGCCCGTGCACTGGTCGTCGAAGGCCTGTTCGGTCATCGCGTCCAGCCGGTCGAGGAAGTCCTTTTCGTCCACGCCGTAATCGCGGATGGTCTTTTTGACGCCCACGCGTTCTTTGAGCGCGTCGATTGCGGAAATCAGGTTCTCCAGTTTTTCTTCGTCCGTTTTGCCCTTTAAGCCGAGATAATCCGCAACCTCCGCGTAGCGCGCGAGCGTATGCGGGTGGTCGTACTGCGGGAAGGTGCCCATCTTGACGGGGACTTCCGCGGCGTTGAAGCGCAGCACTTCGCCGATCATCAGCGCGTTGGCTATGCCGTGCGGCAGGTGGTGGAACGCGCCGAGTTTATGCGCCATACTGTGGCAAACGCCGAGGAACGCGTTGGCGAATGCCATACCGGCCATGGTGGCGGCGTTGCCCATCTTTTCGCGTGCGACCGGGTCGTTCGGCCCGTTGTCGTAGGCGCGCGGCAGGTAAGCGAAGATCGTTTTCAGCGAACGCAGCGCCGTGCCGTCCGTGTAGTCCGTCGCCAGCATGGAAGCATAGGCTTCCAGGTCGTGCGTGACCGCGTCGATGCCGCTCGCGGCGGTGAGGCCCTTCGGCGCGTTCATCATGAGGTCCGCGTCCACAATCGCCATATCGGGCATGAGTTCGTAGTCCGCCAGCGGGTACTTCACGCCCGTCGTTTCGTCCGTGATGACCGCAAAGGGCGTTACCTCGCTGCCCGTGCCCGCCGAGGTCGGCACGGCGATGAAATAGGCCTTTTCACCCATCTTCGGGAAGGTGTAAACGCGCTTACGGATATCGGAAAAGCGCATCGCCATATCCAGAAAGTCCGCTTCGGGGTGTTCGTAGAGCACCCACATAATTTTGCCCGCGTCCATTGCGGAGCCGCCGCCGAGTGCGATGATTACGTCCGGCTGGAAGGCGCGCATCTGCTTTGCGCCTTCGCGCGCGCAGGCCAGCGTCGGATCGGGCGCGACGTTGAAGAAGGTTTCGTGGACGACGCCCATCTCGTCGAGCTTATCGGTCACGGGTTTTGTGTAGCCGTTCTGATAGAGGAACGTGTCCGTCACGATGAACGCGCGGCGTTTGCCCATGACGGTTTTCAGCTCGTCCAGCGCCACCGGCAGGCTGCCTTTCTTGAAGTATACCTTTTCGGGTGCGCGGAACCAAAGCATGTTTTCTCTCCTTTCGGCGACGGTCTTGATGTTGAGCAGGTGCTTGACGCCGACGTTTTCCGAGACGGAGTTGCCGCCCCAGCTGCCGCAGCCGAGCGTCATGGACGGTGTGAGCCTGAAGTTGTACAGGTCGCCGATGCCGCCGTGCGAGGACGGGGTGTTGACGAGGATGCGGCAGGTTTTCATGCGCGCCGCGAATCTCTCCAGCTTTTCCGTTTCCGTCACGGCGTTAAGGTAGATGCTGGAGGTGTGGCCGTAGCCGCCGTCTGCAACGAGGCGCTCCGCTTTGCCGAGCGCTTCGCCGAAGCTCTTTGCGCGGTACATTGCCAGCACGGGGGAGAGTTTCTCGTGTGCGAATTCTTCCGAGAGTTCGACGCTTTCGACTTCGCCGATGAGGATTTTTGTCTGCTCGGGCACGGCAACGCCCGCGAGTTTTGCAATGGTGAACGCGCTCTGACCGACGATTTTTGCGTTGAGCGCGCCGTTGATCAGAATGGTTTTGCGCACCTTCTGGGTTTCTTCGGGATTAAGGAAATAGCAGCCGCGCGCGAGGAACTCTTGTTTCACGCGCTCGTAGACCGCGTCCAGCACGATGACGCTCTGTTCGGAAGCGCAGATCATGCCGTTGTCGAACGTTTTGCTGTGGATGATGGAGTTCACGGCCAGCAGGACGTCCGCCGAATCGTCTATGATGGCGGGCGTGTTGCCGCTGCCGACGCCGACGGCGGGCTTGCCGCTGCTGTAGGCGGCCTTGACCATCCCCGGGCCGCCGGTGGCCAGGATCAGGTCGGCTTCCTTCATGGCGAGGTTGGTCAGCGCGAGGCTCGGCGTGTCCACCCAGTCGATGATGCCTTCCGGCGCGCCTGCGGCGACCGCCGCTTCCAGCACGACCTTTGCCGCGGCGATCGTACAGGCCTTTGCGCGCGGGTGCGGGCTGATGAGGATGCCGTTGCGCGTTTTCAGCGCAATCAGCGTTTTAAAGATGGCGGTCGAGGTCGGGTTGGTCGTCGGGATGACCGCAGCGATCACGCCGACCGGCTCCGCAATGCGTATCACGCCGAAAGCCTTGTCTTCTTCGATCACGCCGCAGGTCTTCGTGTGGCGGTACGCATTATAGATATATTCGCTTGCATAGTGGTTCTTGATGACCTTGTCTTCGGCGACGCCCATGCCGGTTTCTTCCACAGCCAGTTTGGCCAGTGGGATGCGCGCTTTGTCGGCCGCGCTCGCGGCGGCCAGAAAGATTGCGTCCACCTGCTCCTGCGAATAGGTGGCGAAGGTCTTCTGCGCTTCCCGCAGGCGGGCGAGCGCCTGCTCCAGCGATTCGATGCTGTCGACCGGGATTCTTGCTTTTTCCTTTTTCATGCTCTTCATACGCTCCCTTGCCTCGATTTCACTCCGGGGTGCCCGGAATTGTGCTTACGGTGCCGGCAGATTGACGGTCTGATTCGGTATTGAAAAACCGATTCGGTGCTGCTGCCGGTTGTCCAGATTTGCCTGTTCTTGCGAAAATGGGCCGTTTGATACGCTTTCCCTTTCTGCAATCCTAGCGTAGAAGATTTTTGGCAAAAAAAGAAGACATCAAAACGGAATACCGATATATTAATATCGATATAACAATACTGATATGACGAATTAGCAAAGGACGGAGTATGGTTCGCGTTACAAAATATCGTTGGCCGCCGCGGATTCCTTCAGCTTTTCGAGGAAGAGGCGGTCCTGTTTCGTTTTGCGGTATCCCGCACGGAAAATGAGCACGTCCCGGCACTCGTTCTGCGGAAGGTCGCAGGGTTTTTGGAGCAGGTTGAAGCAATTCCAAACGCTCTGTGGCTCCGGCGGGACGAGCGAGTATGCGCCGGGGATGCTGGCGAGCAGTTCCATCTGGCTCGCCCGTTCGAAAACGGAAACAGTCTTTTTGTTTTCCTGCGTCTGCGCCAGCTGCCGCGCCTCCGAGACGGGCAGGGAAGGCACGGACCAGTCGCCATAGAGGATTTCCGTGAACGGCTCCAGGTCGGCGGCGGCAATCTTCTCTATTCCCGCGAGCGGGTGGCCGCGGCCGATCAGCACGGCGCGCGGGAACGTCCGGACGACCTCGTAGGTCAGCGAGCGTTCGGCGAATTCACCCAGGAAGTACGGTTCGTACGCGAGCGGGTACCGCACGACGCCGAAGCGTGTGATTTCGTTGGAAACGCTCTTGATGGCGCGCATCGGCCCGCTCTCGCGGTAGGAAAAGCAGATGTCTGCATCCGGGCCGAGCGACGCGGTGAACGCGGCGAACGCGCGGCTGATATAGCCCGCGCGCGGCGCGCAGAGATCGAATTTGAGCCGGTGGTCGTCGGCGGGGCGGTAAAGCGCCTCCATCTCGGCTACCTGGGAAAGGATGCTGCGCGCATAGCCCAAAAACTCCCGGCCTTTTTCGGTCGGCACGACGCCGCGCGCGGTGCGGTCGAAGATTGCGATGCCGACGTCGTCTTCCAGCTCGCGGATGGCCTTGCTCAGGTTCGGCTGATTCATAAAAAGATTTTCGGCGGCTTTGCTGATGGAGCCGGTTTTCTCCACCTCGACCGCGTATTTTAGCTGCAGCAGGCTGTTCATATGTGTGTCCTTTCCTGATGAGAGGCCGCCGGCGATGCGGGTTTGCGATCTCGTGTGCCGTTATAAAAGAAAACCGCCGTTTGTTTCGATATGCACATGGTACCATACCCGGGCGCAAAATTGAAGCGTACCCGGCGGGCGCAAACAGGAAGCGGACGGCTTTTTCCGATTTGCTCGATTGACCGGGCCGGTTTGCTCGGCTATAATATCGTTAAATGAATAGCGTGTGCATCTGCGCCTGAAAGAGGCGCCGGCGGACAAGCGCCGCCGAGGGAATACGGATGAAATTTCCGGGCTATCCCAGTAACCGTGAAGCCGACGAACGGACAGCGTGCCACTGCTTTAAAAAGCGGGAAGGCGTCCAAGTAGGATGAAGCCAAGCCGGGAGACCTGTTTGCACATGGACGCTTCTGGGGTGGAGTAAAGCTATGCGGCAAAGGCATGACGCGCGATATGATTCGTTGCTCCTCTCGATTATGAGTGGAGCAATTTTATTTTCGCTCCTTTTCACTATTCATTTGAATATTTTTGAAAGGGGTATTTCATAAAATGAAACACCAGAAACTACTTGCAATTCTGCTTGCGCTCGTGCTTGCGTTCGGCGCGCTGTCCGGCTGCGCGGCGGGCACCGAATCCGCCGTGACCGGCGGCGAAGCGCAGGTCACGGCCGCGGACGCGGCTGAAGAAGCCGCCCAGCCTGCGGAGACGGCTGAAGAAACGGCTGCAGAAGCCGTCAGCTTTACGGACATGGCGGGCCGCGAAGTCACGCTGGATGCGCCCGCGACCCGCGTGGTCGCGCTCACGGCGGCGGACTGCGAAATCCTGTACGCCATCGGCGCGGGGGACACGCTGGTCGGCCGCGGCGAATATTGCGACTATCCCGCCGAAGTGGCGGACGTTGCGTCCGTTGAATCCGGCGCGGAAACCAACCTTGAGCAGATTATCGCGCTTCAGCCGCAGGTGCTGATTATGAGCACTATGGCACAGACCGAAGAGCAGGTCGCCTCTCTTGAGGCGGCGGGCGTGACGGTCGTCGTTTCCGACGCGCAGGACATCGAGGGCGTATACACCGCCATCGAAATGATCGGTACGCTCACCGGCAAAACCGAAGCCGCCGCCGAAGTGATCGCCTCGATGCAGCAGACGTTTGCCGATCTTGCGGCGCGTGCTTCCGAACTGGACGGCAAGACGGTCTATTTTGAAGTGTCCCCGCTGGCATACGGCCTCTGGACGGCCGGCAGCGATACGTTTATGGACGAAGTCGCCGACATGCTGGGCCTGATCAATGTGTTCGGCAATGCGTGCGGCTGGTGTGAAGTGTCCGAAGAACAGGTCATCAGCCTGAACCCGGATATCATTGTGACCATCTCCATGTATTACGGCGAAGGCCCGACGCCGGAAGAGGAAATCCTTTCGCGCGCAGGCTGGCAGGACGTTACCGCCGTGAAGGAAGGCGCGATCCTGAACCTGCCGGACAACGAGCTCTCCCGCCCCGGCCCGCGTCTTGCGGACGGCGCGCAGGCGCTGTTCGACTTCGTGCTGTCTGTTGTGGAAACGGAAAATGCCGCGTAAGCGCAAGGAACATAAGGGGGACGGCGTTCCGTCCCCCTCGCTTAAAAGCGCGCCCATAAAAACGCGGGAAGGGTTCCGCGCGGGCGAGCTTCTTTTTTTCGCGCTCGCAGCGCTGTTTACGGCACTGGTCTGCGTTTCCGCCGGGAGCGTAAACGTGCCGCTCAAAGAAACCTTCGGCGTGATCTGGAATGCAATTTTCTCCCTGCCGCAGCCGGATACCACGAGCGTGCCCATCATCCTTTCCGTCCGGCTGCCGCGCGTGCTCTGCGTTGCGCTCACCGGCGCGGCGCTTTCGGTCTGCGGAGGCGCGATGCAGGGGCTTTTGCGCAATCCGCTTGCCGACGGCAGCACGCTTGGCGTTTCGAGCGGCGCGTCGCTCGGCGCGGTGATCGCCATCGCGTTCGGCGTCACGTTCCCGGGGCTCCCGCTTGCGGGCACGATGGTGCTGGCGATGGCGTTTGCGTTTCTTTCGCTGGTGATTATTTTAGGGCTTGCGTATAAAATCGATTATTCGCTTTCCACCAACACGATCATCCTCATCGGCGTGATCTATTCCATGTTCGTTTCAAGCATCCTTTCGCTCGTGATCACGTTTGCTTCCGATCACATCAAGAGCATCACGTTCTGGACGATGGGGTCGCTGCTCGGTGCGAGCTATCAAAACGCGCTGGTGCTGCTCTGCGCGCTGGTCGTCTGCGGCACGGTGATCCTGCGCTATGCGCGCGAGCTCAACGCGTTCGCCATCGGCGAAGAAAACGCGCGGCACATCGGCGTGCCGGTCAAGCGCGTCAAGCTGATCCTGATGATCGCCGTGTCCGCGCTGATCGGCGTTTGTGTGTCCATCGGCGGCAGCATCGGCTTTGTCGGGCTTGTCACGCCGCATATGGTGCGCATGATCGTCGGCCCGAACCATAAGCGCCTGCTGCCTGCGTCGCTGTTCGGCGGGGCGATTTTCCTGATGCTGGCGGACCTTGTTTCGCGCGTGATCCTCAGCCCGCTGGAACTGCCGATCGGCGTGGTCACCTCGTTTGTCGGCGCAATTCTGTTTGTGGTAATCTTTTACCGGGCGAGGAGGGTGCGCGCATGAGACTGCTGGATGTAAAAAACCTTTGTGTGCGCTACGGCGAACTGACCATCCTCGACCGGGTGAGTTTTTCGCTGGAGGAAGGGCAGTGGCTCATGCTCGTCGGGCCGAACGGAGCGGGTAAAAGCACGCTCGTCAACGCAATTTCGCAGGGCGCGCCCTACACCGGCGAAATCCGCTTTGACGGAACGGACGTAAAGAAAATGCGACCGCAGGAGCTTGCGCAGAAGATCGGCGTACTCTCGCAAACGCATTTTGTCGGGTATGCGTTCACCGTCGGGTCGGTCGTCCGGCTCGGGCGGTATGCGTATTCGCCGGGCATATTCGGAGGCAGGCGCGAAGAGGACGAGGAGATGGTGCGGCGCGCGCTGGCGACGACCGGAATGGAGGAACTGGAACAGCAGTCTGTTCTGACGCTGTCCGGCGGCGAACTGCAGCGCACGTTCCTTGCGCAGATCTTTGCGCAGGACCCGCGGGTGCTGATCCTCGACGAGCCGACGAACCACCTCGACCTCGTGTACCAAAAACAGGTATTTGCGCTGATCGGCTCCTGGCTGAAACAGCCGGGGCGGGCGGTGGTTTCCGTCGTGCACGATCTGAGCCTGGCAAAGGCATACGGCACGCATGCGCTGCTGCTTGAGCGCGGCAGAACGATTGCGCAGGGAGAAGCAAAAGAAGTTTTTTCGCCGGAGTATTTGGACGCGGCATACGGCATGGACGTTTCCGGATGGATGCGGAGCATGCTGGAGCAATGGAAAGAGGAATAGCGAATGGATTTTTTGGGACTGAACCGGCGGATGACGGCGCCGGACGAAGCCGCCGTCAAGGCGGCGAAGGTGCACTGGGACGGAATTGCAAAGCCCGTCGGCAGTCTCGGCAGACTGGAAGAACTGGTGGTCAAAATTGCCGGGATTCAGGGCACGGCCGCACCGGACATTGCAAAGCGGGCGGTGCTGGTGCTCTGCGCGGACAACGGCGTGCTCAAGCAGGGCGTTGCCTCCACGCCGGGCGAGATTACCGCCGTGATGGCGGACTTTATTGCAAGAAAGCGTTCGGCGGTCGGCATTATGGCGGGAAAAGCGCATGCGGACGTGATTACGGTGGACATGGGCATGTTTCGCGCCGTCGATACGCCGGGCGTGCTTATGCGGCGCATCGCGCCGGGCACGGCGGACATGACGCAAGGGCCCGCCATGACGCGCGCGCAGGCGGAACAGGCGATTGCAGCCGGAATCGCGCTGGTGAAAGACTGCTGCGAACAGGGTTATAAAATCATCGCTACGGGCGAGATGGGCATCGGCAACACGACGACTTCAAGCGCGATTGCCGCCGTGCTGACGGCGCGCGATCCTGCGGAAACGACCGGGCGCGGCGCGGGGCTGACCGACGACGGGCTGGTGCGCAAGCTCACTGCAATCCGCCGTGCAATCGAGGTCAGCAAGCCCGATCCCGAAGACGCTCTGGACGTATTGAGCAAACTCGGCGGATTCGACATCGCCGGACTCTGCGGCGTTTTCCTCGGCGGCGCGCTGTACCGCATACCGGTGATTATCGATGGGTTTATCAGCGCGGTGTCGGCGCTCTGCGCGGCGCGCCTCTGCCCGAACGCCGCGAACTGCATGCTGCCGAGCCATACTTCGGCGGAGCGGGCGGCAAAGCCCGTCCTCGACGAACTGCGACTGCTTCCGATTTTGCATGCGGACATGCGCCTCGGCGAGGGGACGGGCGCGGTCGCGCTGCTGCCGCTGCTGGACATGGCGCTGGCGGTCTACGACTCGCTTATGACGTTTTCGGATATCGGGATGTGATGCGGATGGCAAACCGGATTCTGGTCACCGGCGGTTCCGGCTCGGGAAAGAGCACGTTTGCCGAAGCGCTTGCGCTGCGGCTGCCCGCGCCGCGCGTCTATCTTGCGACCATGCGCGTGTTCGGAACGGAGGAAAAAGCGAAAGTCGGGCGGCATAAAGCGCTCCGTGCTGGAAAGGGGTTCGTCACGATCGAGCGGGAGACCGATCTTCCCGGCGTCAGCCTGCCGGGCCGCGGGACGGTGTTGCTGGAGTGCATGTGCAACCTCGCCGCGAACGAGATGTTCGATTCCTGCGGGCAAATCCGGGACGCATACGAGACGATCCTTACCGGCGTGCTTTCACTGGAAAAACGGTGCGGCTCGCTGATCGTCGTGACCAACGACGTCGGCGGCGACGGCGGGGAATACGCCGAAAGCACGATGAAATATGTGGAATTGCTCGGAAGGCTGAATGCTGCGCTCGCGGCGCGCTTTGAGTGCGTCTGCGAGATGGTATGCGGCATTCCGCTCGTTTTGAAAGGAGATTTGCCATGAGGGTGCTTCGCTCGATTGCGCTTGCGTTTTCCATGTTCTCGCGCGTGCCGGTGCCGCGCGTGGAGTGGAAGCCGGAGAACATGCGCTATGCGCTTGCCGCGCTGCCGCTGGTCGGCTGCTTCGTCGGCCTGGCGCTCTGGGGCTGGGCGTGGCTGAGCGGCGCGTTATCGTTTGGCAGGCAGCTGTTTGCGGCGGGCATGGCGCTGCTGCCCGTGCTGATTTCCGGCGGAATCCATCTGGACGGTTTCTGCGACACGGCGGACGCGCTGGCAAGCTGCACCGCGCCGGAACGGAAACGTGAAATTCTGAAGGACCCGCACACCGGCGCGTTTGCGGTGATTGCGTTTTGCTGCTATCTGCTGGCGGACTTTGCGCTGTTTACCGAGGTGGCCGTTACGCCGCGCTCCATCCTTGCCGCCTGCCTGATTCCCGTAACGAGCCGAACGGCAGGCGCGCTGACGAGCGTATGCGCCAATCTGGCCGGAACGGGCCTGCTGCACGCGCTGCGCGGCGCGGCGGGGCACACGACGGCGACCATCGCGCTGAGCGTGTGGCTTGCGCTTTGCGCGGCGGGGCTGATCGTGCTTTCGCCGCTTTCCGGCGTTGTCATGACGGTGATTGCGGGGCTTTGCGCGTTTCTCGTTTTTCGGATGGGAGAAAAGCAGTTTGGCGGTATGAGCGGCGACCTTGTGGGATTTTTGATTCAGACGACGGAACTGATGATGCTTCTCGGGCTGGTACTGGCGCAAAAGGCGGCGGCGTTATGATTTTGGTAATTGGAAGCGCATCGTCCGGAAAACGCGAATATGTGAAATCCTTGGGATATTCCGACGCGGATATGGCAAACGGCGTGCTCGACGGGCGAAAAGTGGTGTATAATCTACAGAATATCGTGTTTCGTGCGCCCGAAGCCGCGCCGCAGTTGCTTGAAGCGCTGCTTCAAAAAGAAGTGGTTGTCTGCAACGAGGTCGGCAGCGGGATCGTGCCGATGACGCGGGAGGCCCGCGAAGCGCGCGAGGCCACGGGCAGGCTCTGCATCAATCTCGCGCAGCGCGCCGGGCGCGTCGTGCGGCTTGTCTGCGGAATCCCGGTGGTGATCAAGGAATGAGGACGAATCGATGGAATTGATTTTACTGCGGCATGGAAAGACGGCCGCAAATCTGGAAGGCCGCTATAACGGTCGCACGGACGACCCCCTCTGTGAAGAAGGAGCCGCCGAAGCGCGCGCGGCGAAAGCGTATCCCGATATCGGGGTCGTTTACGTCAGCCCGCTTCTGCGGGCGCGGCAGACGGCTGAAATTTGCTTCCCGAACGCGGAGCAGATCGTGATTGACGATCTGCGCGAAATGGACTTCGGCGATTTTGAAGGCCGCACGGCGGAGGAGATGCAGGAGGATCCGGCTTACCGGACGTGGGTTGCGGGTAACTGCACCGGCGTTTGCCCCAACGGCGAAAGCATCCCGATCTTTGCCGCGCGCGCGGCAAAAGCGTTTGGCCGGGTGGTGGACGACGCGGCGCGGCGCGGGCTGAAGCGCGCGGGCGTTGCGGTGCACGGCGGCGTGATCATGGCCGTGATGGACGCGTTTGCGCATGAAAACGTTCCGTATTTCGACTGGTATGTGCTTAACTGCGGCGGCTTTCGGGTTGAACTCGACGAAGCGAACTGGGCAAAGCAGCCGGGGTTTACTTCCTACGAGCGTTTCGGCGAGGCGGGGGACAGCCAGACGATGATTGAAGGGACAAACGAAAAGTGAAAACGCTTTTCAACCTCACGACCAGCGCGCCCGATCTGGAACGATTTGAAGACCGGCGCTCGCTGGTCGATTTTATGCGCGGTTTCGACGGCGTGGAACTGCTCGTCTGCGAAGAGGACAAAAAACAGATCGTGCCCGAAGAGTGCGTATTCGGCATCCACATGAGCTATTTTCCGTACTGGCTGGACTTCTGGCGCGGAGACGAAGCGGCGCTGCAAAAGGAGTTCGGTACGCTCGAAGACTGCGAGCGTTATTACGGCGGGACGGACAGAAGCGCGCTGCTGAAGCGGTTCCGCGCGGATTTGGCCGCCGCCGAGCGCTATCGGGCACAATACGTCGTGTTTCACGTTTCGGACGCGAGCATCGAAGAATCGTTTACCGGGCGGTACCGGCACACGAGCGGGGAAGTGATCGCCGCGGTCTGCGAACTGCTTGACGAGCTGTTTTCCGGCGCGGCTTACCGGCCTGCGCTGCTGCTCGAAAATCTTTGGCAGCCGGGACTGACGTTTACCGACCCCGCCGTCACGCGCGGACTTCTGGAAGGCGTTGCATACGAAAACACGGGTTTCATGCTTGACACGGGGCACCTTTTCCACACGAACGAATCGATCCGCACGCAGGAGGAGGGTCTTGCCTATATCAACGCGATGCTGGACGCGCACGGCGCGCTCTGCGAGCGAATCCGCGGCGTGCACCTGCATCAGTCGATCACGGGTGAATACTGCCGCGCCGTGCGTGCAGACCCGCCCGTGCTGAAACCGACCTACGAAGAGCGCGCATGGCAGATGTTCGAGCATGCGTTCCGCGTCGATCTGCATCGTCCGTTCACCTGCCCGGGCGTGCGGGAGCTGATCGGGCGCATTTCGCCGGAATATCTGGTTTATGAATTCATCACGCAAAACCGCGGTCAGCACCGCGCGTTTTTGCAGGAACAAAAAGAAGCGCTGCGCTAGGGCGTTTTTTTAGCCTGCAGGATGCGGTTTTGCCGCCCCCCGCTCAAGCGGCGCGTCCCCTGAAAATTTCCGAATTCCGCGCAGGAGTGCTGTAAAAAAGCGGGTTCTTAGGGCTCGGCCCTAAGCGGTGGTTTGGAGACGGGGCCTCCAACCAACTTCCTTATCGGCAAGCAAAACGCCGGCAGAATTCTGCCGGCGTTTTTTTGCGTCACTGGATTGGGTTACGCTTCGATAATCTTTGCTTTCTGCAGTGCGAGCACCAGAATCGGGATGATGATAATCTGGATGATGATGCCGGGCAGCGCGGTGACGAACGCGGCGGTCGTCCAGACGGCAAGCGAGTATTCGCCCGCTTTGAAGATCAGCGCGTTGAGCACGCCGAAGGTGATGCGGCCGAGCAGCATGGCGGAAATCAGCGCGATGTAGATGTCCAGCAGCGGTTTGCCCGTCTTGACGAACTGCTTGATCAGGCCGGATGCAAAGCCATACACGGCGAGTTCGCAGACCATGCTCGGCACATACGCCATCGGCGGCATGCCGGTGAGCAGACTGGAGAGAATCGGCGCGAGCACGCCGCAGGCCAGGCCGTATGGCCAGCCGCAGATGATGCCGCAGAGCAGGACCGGGATATGCATCGGCAGAAAGATGCTTCCGGCGTTGGCGACGGAATGGAACGCAATCGGCAGTACGACGCCGAGCGCGAGGCAGAGTGCGGCGAGTACGAGCCGCTTGGTTTTGGTCATCGACTGAGACATAATAAAAAATCCTCCCTGTACTATAAAAAAATCAGCCGCAAAGGCGCGGCCCGAATGCATCGGACCAGCAGCCTTCATGGCTGTATTCATCGTTTTTGAGAAATTGAAACCTGTTTGCTTACCTTCATGATAAGCGCTGCCGTTATTTTACGAAAGTATAGCGGCCCTGTCAAGAAAAAGCGCGGTTTTCGTCCGAACAGAATTTCACCGCTTCCTCGACCGCCTGGCAAAGCAGTTCCCTGATCGGCAGGTTTGCGGTGCCGACTATCGCGGTGCCGCAGAGGTTCATCGGAATCAGCAGCCGCTCCGCCGGGCTCTGCCCGACCGCCGCTGCCATTGCCGGGGAAATTTCACCCATCATAGAATCCGCAATTGCAATGCCGAGCGGGCCGACGATCAAACCCGCGGTGCGGCAGTTGACGACGACGGCGTTTTCGCCCGTGCCGCCGCGGTCTGCGCCCGCTTTCATCATTGTGCTGGTGGCGATGCTGTTGGTGCCGACGGCGACGATGTCCGCGCCCGGCATCCGCGCTTTGATGCCTTCGATGATCTGACGGCCGACGCCTCCGCCCTGGCCGTCGATTACGAGGATGATGCTTTGCTTCATGTTCCGGAGTTCCTTTCGGTTGCGCTGGAGAGATCATACCATATTTTACAGGCCTGCGGACGTGCTTTTTTATGAGTCTGCACGAACGGACACAAGCGCCGGGCTGCGGCGGCTACTGCGCGGCCAGCTTGCCGACCAGCCACAGAAAGAGCAGCACGCTCAATACGGTCACAATGATTTTCAGCCAGCCGCCGTCCTTTTTTCCGCCGCCGTTTCCGCCGCCGGAGCCGCGTTTCTGCGCCTCCATATACTGGATGTACCCTTCGAGCTTTTTGCCGAAGTAGCCATAGTCGTCGTTCATGCGAAACCTCCCGGCAGGTGTTGGTAAAGGCGTGCTGAAGACAGGATTTTCAGTCAAGGTCATTATAACATGCAAAAACACCGGTTCACCGCCGGATTTGCACGGCAAAAGATCGATTTGTCGGCAAACAGCACACCACAGTGTTTAAACAGCGGTTTATTATAGAATAAACGGTGGGGGAAGACACCCTGCCGAAGCAAATCTCCGCGCTGTGCCGCTTTAATCGGTACGTCGCATTTTAAATCAAGCGGAAATTATAAATAAAACAGGAGGAAACCCAAATGAAAAGACTATTATGTGTTTTACTTGCGGTGCTGATGGTGTTCGGCGCGACCGCCTGCGCTTCCCCGGAAGCGGAGTCCGCCGCCGCACAGGCAACGGCCGAACCGGCCGCCGAAGCGACCGCCGAACCGGTTTCCGAATCGGTCGTCGTGTTCACCGACCCGGTGCTGGAGGAAATGGTGCGTGCCGCGATGGAGAAGCCCGAAGGCGACATCACACTCGCCGAGGCGGCGGAAGTGACCGAGCTCGATTTGCAGATGGAATCTGTCGACTGGTCGGAACCGCGGATTTCCGATATTTCCGCGCTGCAGTACTTTACGGGGCTGACGTATCTCAACCTCGGCTGGGCGCTGCAAAACGACGGCCTCGGCGTCGACCTCAGCCCGCTTTCGGGGCTGGACAAGCTGGACACTCTTTTCCTCTGCTGCGACGACATCCGGGACGTCACGCCGCTTTCATCGCTGACACAGCTCGGCAGTCTCTGGCTGTTCGGCTGCGACGGGGTCAGCGATCTTTCGGCAATCTCCGGCCTGACCAACCTTTGGGACATCTGGCTGCAGGATTGCTCCATTACGGACGTTTCCCCGCTTTCCGGCATGACGGAGCTCACGCGGCTGTACCTCGGTAACAACATGATTACGGATATCTCCGCGCTTTCCGGCATGACGAAGCTGACCGAGCTGACCCTTGCGGGGAATCCCATCCTGGACTATTCGCCGGTCGAGGGGATATTCGCCAATTTGACCGAGCCGGATTTCGACCTCGACCCGGACAACGACGTACTCGTGTTTGACGATTCCGTTCTGGAGGCAAGAGTGCGCGAAGCGCTCGGCCTGCCGGACGGCGAGATCACGTTTGCCGACGTGATGGACGTTACGGACCTTTCGATCGACAACGACTGGCAGGAAAATTTCCCCGAAGGTTCTCAGATTTCGGACATCACGCCGCTGAAGTATTTCGTAAACATGAAATATCTTGGCATACAGTTCCACGCGATACGCGACATCACGCCGCTTTGCGGGCTGACAAAGCTGGATTCACTCTGCCTTGGCGGCAATCCGGTGCAGAATGTCGACGCGCTGAAAAACCTGACGAACCTTGCGAACCTCACGCTCTGGAACTGCGAGGCGCAGGATTATTCCGCGCTGGCGGGGCTGACGCAAATGCGTACGCTTAACATTGCGTATTCCACGTTCAGCGATCTGAGCCTGCTTTCCGGCATGACGGAACTGAGCGAGCTGGACGTCGTAAAATCGAACGTTATCGATCTTTCCCCGCTGGCCGGCATGACGCAGCTGAAAAAACTCTGGGTCGAAGGATGCCCGATTTACGACTATGCGCCGCTGAACGAAATCTATCCGAATCTGGTGGAAACGGACTACGACCCGACGTCCGTCGATATCGAGGCGCTTTCGCGCTATCCGGAAGACGAAGTGATCGTGTTCAGCGATCCGGTGCTCGAAGAAAAAGTGCGTAACCAGACGGGACTGCTGGACGGCGACATCACGTTTGCGGACGCAAAGAAGGTAACGGAACTGGAGCTTGGAATCGATTATCAGCAGGAATACCCGGCGGGCACGCAGATTACGAATATCGACGCGCTGAAGTATTTTGTGAATCTCAAGAGCCTGGGGCTCGGCTTCCACGCGGTGACCGACATTTCACCGCTTGCGGGTCTGACGAATCTGGAAAGCCTCAGCCTCGGCGGAAACCCGGTGGAGGATATTTCCGCGCTGTCGAATCTGACCAAAATCGGGTTTTTAACGCTTTTCAGCTGCTGCGCGGAGGATTATTCTCCGCTGGCGAACCTGACCGAGCTTTGGACGCTCTACATCAGCTGGAGCACGCTGAGCGATCTTTCGGTGCTTTCGGGGCTGACCAATCTTGAAACGCTCGACGTTTCGCACACGCTCGTAACGGACGTTTCGCCGCTGGCGAATCTGGTAAATCTCAAAAAGCTGATACTGGAAGGCGATGAAATCTCCGATTATTCCCCGCTGCAGGACATCTATCCGAATCTTAAGGAAAAGGACTTTGAAATGCCGTAAAAGCAAGGCGGCGCAGTCGGAAGGCATGGGTTAAGGGGCGCAACCCTTAACAATCCCAAGGGCTTTTTAACAGACTCAAATCCCCCGCAGGTATGCGGGGGATTTGCTGTTTCATGCGTTGCGTGGGGTGCAATAGACCCGGCTTACCGGTACGACGCGCGGTAGATTTCGAGCACGTCCTTTTTGGTGAGCGTGCAGGGGTCGACCCGGAACAGCCCGCCCATGGTGTCGAACGCGTTGTCCACATAAGCCGGCAGTTCGTCGTAAACGATGCCGTAGTCGCTCATCTTTAGTTTGTCCACGCCGCAGGCGGCCTGCAGCTGCGTCAGCGCGGAAACGAAGTCCATTGCGGTTGCCGCGTCCGCTTTGCCGAGCGCTCTTGCCATGTCGGTCATGCGCGCGTCGCAGCAGCCTGCGTTTGCAAAGTGCGTGTAATAGGCTGCGCTGATCATAATCAGCGCCGCGCCGTGCGGGATTTCCGGGTTGAGTGCGCCCATCGCGTGCGCAAGCGAATGCTCGGAAATGCAGCCGGAGGTGGATTCGACAAGGCCGGAAAGCGTGTTTGCCAGCGCAATGTCCGTGCGCGCTTCCAAATCGTCCCCGTGCGCGACCGCGCGGGCGAGCGATTTGCCGACGAGGCCGATGGCGCGGAGGCTGAACGCGTCGCTGACGGGATAGGCCGTGGTGTTGAGGTAGCCTTCCGTGCTGTGGAACAGCGCGTCGAAGCCCTGGTAGGCGGTCAGTTTCGGCGGCACGGTCAGCATGAGCACTGGATCGACCACGGCGAGCACCGGGAACGTTTTTTCGTACCCGAAGCCGATCTTTTCGTTCGTTTCTTCCTTGGTGACGACCATCCAGGGGTCGGCTTCCGTTCCCGTGCCCGCGGTGGTCGTGACCGCGACCACGGGCAGCGGATCGTTCGGCACGCTTTGCCCCTTGCCGCTGCCGCCGGAGATATAGTCCCAGTAGTCGCCGGGGTTGGCCGCCATCACGGCGATGGCCTTGCCCGCGTCGATACTGCTGCCGCCGCCGAAGCCAACGATGAAGTCGCAGCCGTTTTCTTTTGCGATCCGCGCGCCTTCCATCACCTGCGTTTTGGCGGGGTTGGGGGTGATTTTGTCGTAAATCAGACTCTGCACGCCCGCAAGCGCAAGTTCGTCCTCCAGCATCTTGAGGCAGCCGTTTTTTCGCAGGCTTTTGCCGCCGGTCATGACGATCAGCGCTTTTTTACCGGGCAGGTTTTGTTTATGCAGTTCTTTGAGCGTTCCCGCGCCGAAGAGCAGGCGGGTCGGCATGTAATAATCGAAATTCATGGGGTGGCCTCCTTGCGTTCAGCATTTTTTGAGTTGCTATCGTATTGCATGTGCTGCGTTATCTGTCCCAAAGCCAGCCGAACAGCACATACCGCACGATCTTTTGCTTTGTGGTGTAATAGACCTCCACGGAGCACGCCGACGACGCGAAGCCGTCGTTCGAGCGGCAGGTGATCACCGCGCTGCCGATGCCCTCGGCGGTCACGAGCCCCGTTTGGCTCACGCTCGCCACGCTCTCGTCGGAGGACGACCAGGTTACGCTTCCGTCTTCCGCATCTGCCGGGAGCACCTCCGCCGTCAGCTGCACGGCGGACGCATATGGCAGGCTTAGCGAGTCGCGGTCGATTTTGCAGGAAGAGACGGCGACGAGTTTCGGGATCGTCTCCTCGGCCAGCAGTGCGCCGCATTCCTCGCAGTACTGCCGCTTCACGCCTTCGCTTTCGTAGGTTGGTTCCACTTCGGTGATCCATTCGCCGGGAGTGTGCGCGGGCGCGGTGTAATCGTCCGTATAGCTGTAGCCGCTGTTCGGGTTTATGTAGGTCGTGTAGCCGAACGCCGTGTCGCGCGGCGCTGTGACTACGGCCTCGTAGACGGGGTTTTCGTCCATGTCCGGCAGGATCGGGCGGCTGTAATCCGTCGATTCATTGCTGATAAAGCGGATGGTTTCGTTACCGGAGACGATTGCGGACTTATTTTGCTTTTCGCCGATGTACGCCTTGCAGTACGCGCGCCGGTCGTCGGTTTCTTCGTAAAACGAGATGCTCGCGTCGAGCGTGCAGTTTTTTACATACCCGCTGTGTTCGCGGTTTTTGGGGTTGATGTCGTCCAGCCCGACGAGCCCGCCGTTATGCGCGTAGCCGTGCACGGAGGCGTATCCGGCCAGCACGACGCTGCAGCCGTCGATATCCGCATATCCGTTTGCGAGCACGCCGCCGAGGTATTGTTCGCATTTGAAGTCACTGGGCGTGGCGACGACGGTCAGCTCAACGTTGAGGTCGCAGTTTTGAATCAGCCCGTTGCCGAATCCCGCGATTCCGCCGACGCCGCACTGGCGGCTTTCCGCCTGCACGAAAATCCGTCCGCTGACGGTGCAGCCTGAAATTTCGCTGTATTCCATGTGGCCGGCAATACTTGCGGCAAAGCAGGGCTGGTCGGTCGTAACGTTTACTTTTACGTTCAGGAGGGTCAGGTTCTCAATCAGCGCGTTTTCCACATAGGAAAACAGGGAGGCATAAACTGTGTGATAGCCGCGGTGACAACCGTCGTAGGTGATGGAGGTGTCCTCGCTCACGCGCGTAATCGAAAGGTTGTAGAGCACGTGCCCGCCGCCGTCGAACGTGCCGGAAAACGGGATCGGCAGCCAGTCCACGCCGGACATGTCGATATCCGCCGCGAGCAAATAATGCCCGGCGGGGTCGTCCGCAATGGCGAGCATGCCCGCCGCGTCCGTGATTTCGATCGGTGCGGTTTCTCCTTCGGCGAGCGCGTATGCCGGAAAAAGCGCGGCGAACAGCAACAGGCTCAGCGCCAGCGCGAAAATTCGTTTCTTCATGAGCGGTACCCTCTTTTGCATTCGATCGGTTGCGGTATCAGTTCATTGTAGTCTTGCGCACGCCGCCGCGTCAACTTCGACGGGGGTATCTTCCGCACCGGCCTGTATAAAAAAGCCGGGCGGCTGCGCCCGGCTGACTGCTGAAAAAGTCTTTTTTTTTGCAGGGGATTCTCCCCTGCACCCACCCAAGAGGGGATCCCGACCCCGCAAAAAAAACCGGTTCTTAGGGTCGTTCGGATTCTGAACGGTGGTTTGGAGGCGGAGCCTCCGACGTATCCTTCATCATCGCAGATTCACTTCTTTTTCCGGTAGGAAAGCACGCCTTTCGGGCAGGCGTCGACGCACTCGCCGCAGAGGATGCAGTCGTAGGCGCGCACGCCGCCGCGCTTAGCCTGCGCGCAAACGTCGATGCTCATGGGGCATTTTTGATTGCAGCGTCTGCACTCGATGCAGCTTTCCGCGTCCGCGTGGATTTGCATCTGCGGCAGACGGAGTTTGCGTCCCAGCCACATGCCCGCGGTCAGAAACGGGGACATCCAGCAGACCGCGTGGCACGCGCCGCGCCTGCCGATTGCAATGGACAGCACGAAGAACAGCCCCACGACAAAATAGTACACGATGTATTTTGCGGGTTCGTCCACAGAAATGCCGGTTTCGGTCAACCGCAGCGGGTCGATTCCTTTTATGCCGCCCGCCAGCACGAATCCGGCGACCAGCACCGCAAACCACACGCCGAAGATGGAATACCGCACGATGCGCAGTTTCTTTATGCTGACCGGCCTGGAATTGACGAGCATGCAAAGCTCGCTCAGGCCGGAGGCGGGGCAGACCCAGCCGCACCATGCGCGCCCGAAAAACAGGCCGGAGAGGAACAGCAGGAGAAACATCAGCACGCTGCCGGAAAGCACGCCCGCCATTGCGCCGTCGATGGAAACATACGGCGAGAGAAAGTTCATTGTGACGGGGAAGAGGAACAGCGAGATAAAGATAATGGATTTACGGATTTTCTGACGCATCGGCCTGTTTCCTTTCTAAATATGCAATCGTTTCCCGGCTCCAGTCGAGATACGCGCGGTTGAGTTTCTGCCCGCAGTCGATCACGCGGAGGACGTCCCGGTGGTTTTCGTCCCGGTCGATGATGCCCTCCAGTTCCTGCTGAAATCGGCTTAGTATTTCGAGCTGCTGCATGTGCGCGGCCTCGAAGCGCCGCAGATGCGAGAGCATGACGGCGGGCTCGGTGTAATTGGAGAAATACATCTTAAGCAGGATTTCCAGCCGGTAGCTCTCCTTCCCGACGGGCAGGGAAAGCCAGTTTTTCAGCGCAGCGCTCCCCTGCGGCGTAATGCGGTAGGTTTTGCGGGTCCGCCCGTCCTGCACCGCGGGTTCCGCTTCCTCGATCAGCCCGTTTGCGGCGAGCGACTTGAGCGCGGGAAAAATCTGCCCGAAACTTTCGCTCCAGAAGAAGCGGAAGCGAATGTCCACGATCCGCTTGATCTGGTATCCGCTCAGCGGTGCTTCGCTTAGCAGGCCGAGGATGACATAGTCCGTCTGCCGCATGCATTTCCTCCAAATATATCTAATAGATATATTATAACGCGATGCGGACGGATTGCAACCCGAAAAGGAAATTCTTCCGGATGGATTTTCCAATACGGTTCAAGACCGATTCGCGTTCCTCGCCGGCGGTTTTGTGCTAGAATGAACAGCAGAAGTATTTTGCCGCGCTGCGGCATCGATCAGGAGGCGGAATTATGACGGCAAAGGAATTTCAAAACGGCGATATGCTCGTCGTGCGGCTCGAACGCGGCGAGGACGTCGTGCAGGGCGTTCTTGCGGCGGCAAAGGAGCATCATATTCAGGCGGGCGTGGTCAGCGGCATCGGCGCGGTCGCCGGCGCGACGCTCGGCTTTTTTGAACTCGCGACAAAGCAGTATCACGAAAACAAATACGACGAGCCGATGGAGGTTGCGCATCTTTCGGGCAATCTTTCGATCAAGGACGGGGAGCCGTATGCGCATCTGCACGCCACGCTCGGCCGGAAAAACGGCGAAGCGCTCGCCGGGCATCTCGTCGCGGCGCCCGTTGGCGTAACGGCGGAAATCTTCATTCAGACGCTCCGCGGGACGCTGGGACGGCGTACGTCCGACATTGGCATCAACCTGCTTGAATTCTAGTGTCCGGCCCGCCGGATCAAGCGGGCGGTGAATGCGATTCCGACCAGTCTCAACAAACAAGCATCCCCGGCGGCTAGTTAGCCGCAGGGGATGCTTTATCGTTTATGTGGTTTGCCGTTTTTAGCCGACGGCGGCGACGCAAAACCGCTATTCCGGTTTGCGCGTTTCGAGCCGGTAGACGACCTCGCCGTATTCGATCCGCCCGTCCGGCACGAAACCGAGACTTTCGTAAAGCGCTTTGGCCGCATCATTTTCCGGCTCGAAACTGATGTAGATTATGCGGTGGTCCTCGTCCGCGCGGATGCGGTCGATCAAAAGCCGCATCGCTTCGCGCCCGTATCCGCGGCGCTGGAACTTTTTGTCGATCATGAGCCGGTAAATCCAGTATTCATGGTCGTTTTCGTCCAGCGCGTACATTGCAAACCCGACGGGCTTGTTTTCGGCGTACAGCGCGAGCGGGACGCACTCCGGCTGAACATAGGCCTGCGCGAGCGAGTACATGTTGCTTGCGACAAAGCGCTTTTGCTCGTCGGAAACGCTCAGTTCGATCACCGGGAGGTAGTTATGCCGGTCGATGTCAACAAAACGCACCATGGGAAAGCCTCCTTTTTATGGGCGGGTGCATTGGATGAAAGTACGCCTACTGCTGCTTGCGGTTGGACGCTTTGACGCGCTGGTCCTTGGTGAGCAGTTTTTTGCGCATGCGGATGCTCTTTGGCGTGATTTCGACGAGCTCGTCTTCCGCGATAAACTCGAGGCACTGTTCCAGCGTGAGCTGTACGGGCGGCGTGAGACGGAGCGCCTCGTCCGAACCGGAAGCGCGCATGTTGGTGACGTGCTTCTTTTTGCAGACGTTGACGACGATGTCCTCGGCGCGCGCGTTTTCACCGACGATTTGCCCTTCGTAAACGGGTACGCCCGCGCCGATAAAAAGCTTGCCGCGCTCCTGCGTGTTGAACAGGCCGTAGCTGGAGGTTTCGCCCGTTTCGTGTGCGACCAGCGAACCGGTCGCGCGCTCTTCGATGGGTCCTTTATACGGTTCGTAATCGTGGAAAATATGGCTCATCACGCCGTTGCCGCGCGTGTCGGTCAAAAGCTCCGAGCGGTAACCCATCAGCCCGCGCGCCGGGATGAGGAACTGCAGCCGGACGCTGTTGTCGCCCTGATTGGCCATGTTCGTCAGTTCCGCTTTGCGGCGGCCGAGCTTGTCCATCACCGCGCCGACGTATTCGGTGGGCACGTCGATGGTCAGTTCTTCGACCGGCTCGGTGGTCTCGCCGGACGCATTGGTATGCAGGATGACGCGCGGGCGGGAGACGGCGAATTCGTATCCCTGGCGGCGCATGGTCTCGATCAGGATCGAGAGATGCAGTTCGCCGCGGCCGCTGACGCGGAAGGTGTCGGTCGAGCCGGTTTCCTCAACGCGCATGGAGATGTTGGTCTTGACTTCGTTGAACAGGCGGTCGCGCAGGTTGCGTCCCGTGACGTATTTGCCCTCGCGCCCGGCGAACGGACTGTCGTTGAGCATGAACATCATACTCACGGTCGGCTCGTCGATGCGAACGAACGGCAGCGCTTCCACACGGGACGGATCGCAGACGGTTTCGCCAACGTTCAGGCCTTCCACGCCCGCGACGCAGACGATGTCCCCGCAGGGCGCTTCGTCCACCTCCACGCGCTTGAGCCCTTCAAAGCGGTACAGGCGCGTGATCTTTGCGTCCAGGCGGCGGTCGTTTTCGCCGCCGCAGATGACGATCGGCATGCCTTTCTTGGCGGTGCCGCGCTCGATGCGGCCAACGCCGATGCGGCCGACGTACTCGTCGTAGTCGATGGTGGAAAACAGGATCTGCAGCGGTTCGTCCGGCTGAAAGTCAGGTGCGGGGATCGACGAAAGGATCGTGTCGAACAGCGGGCGCATCCCGTCGGTCATTTCGTCCGGTTCCATGCCGGATTTGTTGTCGCGCGCGGACGCATACACGACGGGGAAGTCCAGCTGCTCCGCCGATGCGCCGAGCTCGATGAAGAGTTCGAGTGTTTCATCCACGACTTCCAGCGGGCGCGCGTTCGGACGGTCGACCTTGTTGACGACCACGATCGGGACTTTGTTGAGTTCGAGCGCCTTGCGCAGCACGAAACGCGTCTGCGGCATACAGCCTTCAAACGCGTCGACCAGCAGCAGCACGCCGTCCACCATCTGCAGGATGCGTTCGACTTCGCCGCCGAAGTCCGCGTGGCCCGGCGTGTCGACGATGTTGATGCGCGTGCCGCCGTAGACGACCGCGGTGTTTTTTGAAAGGATCGTGATGCCGCGCTCCCGTTCGAGCTCGTTGGAATCCATAATGCGCTCGACGTCCTGTTCGCCTCTGCGCAGCACGCCCGCGTCGCGCAGCATTTGATCGACCAGCGTTGTCTTGCCGTGGTCGACATGCGCGATGATGGCGACGTTTCTAATGTTCATGCTTTCTTTTCCCTCTTTCTTCTATACAAAAACAAGTCATTATACAACCGTTTCCGGCGAAACACAAGGATTTCCGGCGGCGGGCCGCGGCGGTAAACGCGCATTTTTAAAAAAAGCACGGAGCGGGTATTGACAAAATGAAGGCATGTGTGTATAACTGTATTAAGCAAGTAGAACATTAATACAGCAACACACGAAAGGAGGAGAACCGATTGGCTTGGCAATTTACGTCCAACCGTCCGATCTACAGTCAGATTGTAGACGAGATCGAACTGAGGATTTTGAACGGTACCTATGAAATGGGGATGCGCCTGCCGAGCGTGCGGGACCTCGCCATGATGGCGGCGGTCAACCCGAACACCATGCAGCGCGCGCTTTCCGAGCTGGAAAGCATGGGGCTGGTCAACACGCAGCGCAACGCCGGCAGGACCGTTACGACGGACGAAGAGGCCGTGCGGCGTGCGCGGAGCGCGAAAGCGCACACGCTTACGCAGACATATTTACTGCAGATGAAAGCGCTTGGGCTCGACCGGGAGGAAGTGCTCGAACGGCTGGCCAAAGGGGAAACGAAGGAGGAAGAAAATGGACGCAATTCTTGAAGCGAGGGCGCTCACGAAGCGTTATGGCGCGACATTGGCGCTCAATAACGTCGATCTGACGCTGCCCAGGGGGAAAATTATCGGGCTGCTCGGCCCGAACGGCAGCGGAAAGACAACGCTGCTGAAAATTGCGGCGGGGCTTTTGACCCCGACGAGCGGCGTGATTCTGGCGGACAACCGCCCGATCGGCGAGCAGACGAAATCCGTGATTTCGTTTTTGCCGGAGCGCACCTACCTGCCGGACTGGATGACCGTGAACGACTGCCTCGATTATTTTGAGGATTTCTATTCGGATTTCGACCGCAAACGCGCGGTGGAGATGCTCACACGGCTCGCGGTGCCGGCAAACAAAAGGATGCGCACGCTTTCAAAAGGCACGCGCGAAAAGATGCAGCTGGTGCTCGTAATGAGCCGCCGCGCGAAACTTTATCTGCTGGATGAACCGATCGGCGGCGTTGACCCCGCCACGCGGGATTATATCCTCGACACAATCATCGGCAATTACGACAGCGAAGCGACAATCCTGATTTCCACGCACCTGATTTCGGATGTGGAAAAGGTGCTCGACGAGTTCCTTTTCCTCAAAGAGGGCATCATCACGATGCACGACACGACGGACAATATCCGCGAAACGCAGGGCAAGTCGCTGGACGAGCTGTTCCGGGAGGTATTCAGATGCTAGGCAAATTGATGAAACATGATTTCCGCGCGCTTTCGCGCACGCTGTTCCCGCTGCAGATCGGCATTCTGGCCGGCGGCCTGCTCGCAACGCTTTTAACGGTGCTTACCGTGCGTCTCAGCAACGCCTCCTGGGCGGGCAGCAACGGTTCCACAATGCTCAAAGAGCTGATTATGGCCGCGTCCACGACCATGTCCGTGCTGATCGGCATTGCGATTGCGGCATCCGCGTTCGTCACGATCCTGCTGATCTGCATCCACTTTTACCGCAGTTTTCTCTGCGACGAGGGCTACCTGACGTTTACGCTGCCGGTTTCGACGAGCAATCTGCTCTGGTCGAAGCTGCTGACCGGCATCTTCTGGCTGCTGATCAACGCGGTGGTAATCTGCGTAACGATTCTGATCTTTGCGGTGTTCGGCACAACAAGTGCGGGCATTGCCAACCAGAGCGTGCTGGATTTGATTAAGCAGTTCTTTACGGAGTTCCTGCCCCGGGCGGCGCAGTATATCAGCATTCCGCTTGTGATTGTGGAATGTGTGATTGTCGGGCTGCTGGCGATTGCCTCGCAGATGCTGGAACTCTACTTTGCAATTATCGTCGGCGGGCAGATCGCCAAGAAACACCGTATCCTTGCGGCCATCGGCATGTATCTGCTCATCAACATGGGCGTGGGCATCATCAGTTCGGTCTTCACGTCCGTTGTGGCGTTCGGAGAGGGTGTTTGGGAAATTACGCTCAATACGGCGCAGGAAGTCGGCACGTTCTTTACGTCGGTGTTCGGCTGGTACGGCGTGCTGTTCGCAGGGCTGAGCGTGCTGTTCTTCCTGGTCTCGCGCTCGATCCTCAAAAAGAACCTGAACCTGCAGTAACGCGAATTCAAATAAAAAGAAGCGGGTTTTCCCGCTTCTTTATTATTTATGTTTCGCCAGGCGGCTTGCTTTTTGCGCCGGAAACCTCCTATAATAACGTTCATGAAACGCGTATTGGGCAGCATCCGCCGCGCGGATGAAAAATATCATATGATCGAAGACGGCGACAAGGTCTGCATCGGCGTGTCCGGCGGGAAAGACTCGCTTTTGCTGATGGAGGCCATGAAGCTATACCAGCGGTTTGCGTATACGAAGTTCGACGTGATCGCCGTGATGCTCGACCTCGGGCTTAAGCGGCAGGATACGTCTGCGATCGAGGCGCTTGCCGAGCGGATCGGCATGGAATTCACCGTGGAAAAGACCGATATCGGCAAGGTCGTGTTTGAGTACCGGCAGGAACGCAGCCCCTGCGCGCTCTGCGCAAAGCTGCGCCGCGGCGCGCTCAATACGTTCGCCGTGGAACACGGCTGCAACAAAGTCGCCCTCGGGCATAACCGCGAGGACGTGATTGAGACGTTTTTTATGAGCATGCTCTACGAAGGGCGTATCAACACGTTCGCGCCGGTGACGTATCTGTCCCGCCGGGACGTGACGGTGATCCGCCCGCTGATCTTCCTGCCGGAAAAATACGCGCAGTCCGTCGCAAAAGCGCGGAATCTGCCCGTCCTGCCGCCCAACTGCGACATTGCGGGCAAGACCAAACGCGAGGAAGCGAAGCAGCTCGTTTCGTATCTTTGCAGGCTCACGCCGGACTTTGAGGAGAAGTTTATGCATGCGCTTTCAACCACCGAGACCTATGGGCTTTGGGACCGCATGCGGCTCAAAGGCGACGAAAGCCACCGGCGGTAAGCGTCAGACGGAATCGCCGCGCGCGCAGCGCTCCAGCAGGGGGATTACGTCCGCAAGGGAATGTAACTGCGCAAACGAAAGCCGGCGGATTTCTTCGTCCGGTTCGGCGAGATCTGGAATCAGCACGGGTTTCATGCCCGCGCGGTGGGCGGCCAGAATGCCCGCCGGGGAATCTTCCAGCACCAGGCACGCCGCCGGGGGCAGCCCCAGCAGCTCGCCCGCTTTGAGAAAAATGTCCGGCGCGGGTTTGCCGTTTTGAACGGAGTCCCCGCAGACGACGCCGTCGAAAAATTCAGACAGTCCTGTTTTTTCAAAATAATAGGCAACCCTGGCGGCGGCCGTTGAGGTGGCGAGCGCGATTTTGTAACGGTTGCTCCGTAAATACCGCAGCAGTTCGTGCAGGCCGGGCTTGACGGGCATTCCGTGTTTTTCGATAAAATCGTCCACATAGCCGAGCTTGACGCTGCGGAGTGCGTCGAAGTCGAAATCCTCGCCGAAACGCTCTGCGAAAATCCGTTTCGTGTGTTTTATGTCCAGCCCGACGGTTCCTGCGACCAGCGCCTCGCTCACCGCATAGCCCGCTTCCGCGCCGGCGCGCACCCATGCGTCGACGGAGAGGCGCTCCGTATCGAACATCAGCCCGTCCATGTCGAACACGATTCCCTTGATCATTTGCATTGTCTCCTGTTTTTGCTTTCAGAAACGCACACAATTAGAAAAAGAAGCCAATCTTTCGATCGGCTTTTTTTACGCTAACTTCCTGATGGGGTGTGCTGTGTTTCGTTTTTGTTAACTGTGTCTGCTCAGTCCGCCACGTACGGCAGCAGCGCGACGATGCGCGCGCGCTTGATGGCGATGGCAAGATCGCGCTGATGCTTGGCGCAAACGCCCGACATCCGGCGGGGCATGATTTTGCCGCGCTCGGTCACGAATTTCTCAAGGGTACGGATATCCTTGTAGTCGATTTTCATGTTTTTATCGGCGCAAAACTTGCAAACCTTGCGGCGGCCACGCCTCGGGCGGGGACGCATTCTGCGGTTTTCCATATCGCAAGCCTCCTAATCAAAATAATTGCCGCGGGGATTGCCCGCGAGGTTCAAAACGGAATGTCGTCGGACTGGATGTCGGTAAAACCGGCCATGTCCTGCGCGCTTCCGCTCTCGCTTGTGCGGGAGGGTGCCGGCGCCGCGCCGTCGTCCTGCTGCTGGCGGGGCGAGAGGAACTCGACCTCGTCGGCCTGCACGTCCAGCGACAGGCGGGTGGTGCCGTCCTTGGCCTCGTAAGTACGCGCCTGCAGTTCCCCGACGACCGCGACCTTGCGGCCCTTGGCGAGGTACCGCGCGCATGTTTCGCCGAGCTGACGCCAGGCGTTGATGCGGAAGAAATCGGTCGGTCGTTCGCCGCCCGCGCTTGCAAAGCGGCGGTTTACGGCGATGGTGAAGGTGCAGACGGTGACGCCGTTCGGCGTGGAACGCACATCGGGGTCATGCGTCAGGTTTCCGATGAGTGTGATTTTATTCATGCTTCATCCATCCTTTCGGCACTGGTTCTGGGTTACGCTTCCTTGCGCGTCACGAGATAGCGAAGGATCGCTTCGTCGTTTTTGAAGTTACGCTCGAGTTCCTTGGGAAACTCCGGCGCACATGAAAACGACATCAAAACGTAGTAACCTTCGGTCTTGTAATCGATCGGGTACGCAAGGCGCTTCTTGCCCCATTCGTCGATGGCGGTCACTTCGCCGCCGTTGCTTTCAACGATCCCTTTGAACTTTTCGACGGATGCTTTAACGGATTCCTCGTCCAGCGTGGGCACGATGATGTAAAGAACTTCGTATTGATTCATTCATTTCACCTCCTTATGGTCTGATGGCCCGGTCCCGAAGACCGGGCAAGAAGGAACGTTAGCGGAAGCGAGTATATCACAACGACCGCCGGGATGCAAGGGCTTTTCCGGCTTTCCGGCCAATACTGCGCCGCTTTTACGGCGTTTTTTGCGCGCGCCGTTCAAACAGGCGGGCGAACCGGACAAGCCCGAACGCGGCGTACGGCATGAGCAGCACGAAATACGGAATCGCATAATAAGATTTGGCTTCAAACAGCAGGTGATAGCAAAACCCGCCCAGGACGATCAGCACGGGCACGGCGGCTTCGAGACGGCCCACATGAAGGCCCTCCGCGTCGTCCCCGGCCGGCGTTTTGCGCCGTCTGGAAAAGGGAAGCAGCGATACCGCGGCAAAAACATAGACAAACTGCGTATAGTGCTCAAAATAGTTCGTCAGCGCGTCGCCAAGAGCGCCGTCGTACACGTTTTGAATAAACGCAGAAACCGGTTCTTCGTGCTCGCGGGCCTTGCTGGACCAGATGCTTTCAAACGAGGGTTCGTTCCACTGGCTCAGGACTTTTTGAAAGAAGAAATCCGCGGCGTAGTCCGGATCGGCGGCGAGCGCCTGCATCCGCGCTTTTAAATCCTGCCGGACGGTTTCTGCGGCCAAATCCGTGTCCCAGCCGGAATCTTTCAGCACGGAATACGTGTAGCCGTTATACCAGCCGGGCGCGCGCGAAGAGTCCGAAAGGCCCATGACCAGCCACGCGGTCTGCGGCGTGCCGCCGCCGAGGTCGACGTCCGCACGCCGCTCGTATGCGAAGCGGACGCCGTACGTCAGAACAAGCGGGGCGATCACGACCGCCAGCATGCAAAGAATCCGGGCGGGCCGGAATTTCGTCAGCAGGCTGACTGCAAGGACGATGCAAAAAGCGGCGACGGCGATCCAGTTGTTCGGCTTGACGGCGACGCCGAACGCGCACAGAAGCGCGATCCAGAGGATGTTTAGTTTTTGCTCCGTCTGCAGGAAGCGAATCAGGAAATATGCCGCCCAGGCCATTGCCGCAAGCCCCGGGAGAACGCCGTAGAGAAAGCTTGAAAACAGGACCGGCTGGATGCAGAGCGCCAGAAGCACGATTGTGGCCAGCGTCACGCGGCGGTCTTTGAAAACGGCCTGTGCAGTCTGCACAACCGCAAGACAGGCCGCCGCAAGAGAAACGGCGTTGAACGCATACAGCGCTTTTCCGGCAAAGCCGCCAAACACACGGAAGAAAATCTCATAGAGCCCGACGATACCGAGCTGGAAGGGAAACATCTGAAAATACTGCTGTTTGTCGGCAAAGAACGAAAAATCGCCCTGCGCCGCGAGTAAAGCGGCGTTCAGGATTGCGCGCGAATCTGCGGTCGGCACCGTCTGTACGCCGAGCGACCAAAATAGCGAAAGGCCGAACGTCCAGCAGACGAGGACGACCTTTGCAATGCGGACGTGCTTTTGCCGGACTCGTTTGCCAAGCAGAAAAACGGCGGCTGCGGCGAGGACGGCGAGCAAAACGAAAACGCCCAGGTTAAGCCAGGCGCTGTCGCTGTAAAACAGAATATGCTCCTTGATGTAATCCTTTGCATCGATCACGCTGGTCTGCAGCAGCCCGCAGACCGACAAAAACAGAAAAACGGCCGCAAACAGGACAAACACGATTCCTGTGAGAACGTTTGAAACACGAACGCCGGCGCGGGATGCGTGCCGGGTTTGCGCGAGGGCCGTTTTCGTCTGTTCCATCTGCAAAACTCCCGTCGTTTTGATCTTGCGGGTCCTGCGTGCGCGCCCCGCACGCCGAGCCTGCACGGCGCGGAATCAGTCGTTCTGCGCCATATGGACCTTGCGCTTATGCCGCCAGCGCTGGATGCTGCTGCGCGTCAGCGTCAGGAAGAAATAGACCAGCGTTCCCAGCACGACGATGCACACGCCGGATGGGATATTGGCGTAGTACGCAATCATCAGGCCCGCCATGCAGAACAACAGGCTGAAGAGCATGGAAAACACGACGACCTTGCCGATCGACTTGAAATACAGCTTGGCGATGGAGACCGGAATGGTCATCAGCGCGATCGTGAGGATGATGCCGACCACCTTGACCAGGACGATGATGCCGACGGGGATCATGATGTATACGATCCACTGCAGCAAACGGGTGTTCACGCCGCGGACGGCCGCGTATTCCTCGTCGAAGAGGTAGAGCACCAGATGGTGGTAGAGCATCACGAACAGCAGCACGACTACCAGCGTAAACGCCGCCATATAGACGACGGACGCGGTCGAAACGGAAAGGATGTCCCCGAACAGATAGCTCGTCATGTCCGGCATATACCCCGGCGCAAGCGAGATGAAGAGGATGCCGAGCGCCATGCCGAACGACCAGAGAATGCCGATCATGGTGTCGGCTTTCAGCCGCGTGCTGTTCGGCAGACGGCAGATCAGCCCGGACGCGCCGACGGCAAACAGCAGCCCGCCCCAAATCGGCTCGAAGCCGAGCAGGTATCCAAGCCCGATGCCGCCGAACGAAGCATGCGCGATGCCGCCCGACATGCTGATCAGCTTTTTTTCGATCGCCACTGTGCCGATTACGCCGGCAACGACGCTTGCGAACAGCGCGGCCAGCACGGCGTTTCGCATGAACGTATAATGCAGTATTGCACTCAGCATATGGAGATGCCTCCCTTCAGGGCGGTTTTCAGATCCTCCGGGGAAGCGAACACGACCGCTTTTTTGTTGACGTAGACCGCCGTGTCGGCGATGTCCAGCGCCGCTTCGATATTGTGGCTCGCCATCACGATCGTTTTTTCGTCCTTGAGTGAGCGCAGGATGCTGTAGAGCTCCTTTGCCGCGTCGATATCGAGGCTTGCGTCCGGCTCGTCCAGCGCGATCATGTCCGCGCTGGAAGCAAACGCCCGCGCGATCACCGCGCGCTTGAGCTGCCCGCCGGAAAGCTGCGCAATCCCCCGGCCTTCAAAACCGTCCAGACCCACGCGCGAAACGGCCTGCGCCGCGCGTTCCCGCTGGGCGGCGCTGTAGCGCCGGAACGGCCGAATTTCCCGCGGGAGCGTCCCCTGCAGGACAAGTTCTCCGACGGTCAGCGGAAAAGTCGTGTCAAAATAGAAATCCTGCGGCACATACGCGATCTCCAGCGAACTGCGGCGCTCGATGGAGCCGTCCTGCGGCTTGATCAGGCCGCTGAGCAGTTTAATCAGCGTGCTTTTGCCGCCGCCGTTCGGGCCGACCAGCAGCGTCATTTTGCGCGACGCCACCGGGAAGTCCACGCCGTGAACGGCGCAGACTTCCCCATAGCAGAAGCGTACGTTATGAAATTGAACGTCGGTTAAAGTCGTCATATCACTTTCCGGACTGTGCGAACGCGTTCGCAAAATCCTCAATTCCCTGTATGTAGTCTGCCGACAGCGGAGACACCGCCTGTACGGCGCCGCCGATTTCTTCGGCGACCGTTTCCGCCTGTGTGCTGTCGAATTCTTCCTGATAGAAGACGGTCTTGATGTCGTTTTCCAGCGCGTAGTCGATTACGCCCTGCAGTTCTTCCGCGGTCGCCTGCTTGCCTTCAATTTCGATGGCGATCATCGTCAGGCCGTAATCGTGGGCAAAATACCCGTACGCGGCGTGATAGATCAGAAACGAACGGCTGTCCGACGAGGCGACGATCTGCTGGATTTCGGTGTCGAGCGCGTCCAGTTTGGCGATGTAGTCCGCGGCGTTGGCCTGGTACGTGTCCGCGTTTTCGGTATCCACCGCGGCCAGTTCGTCCGCGATGGTCTGCACCATGACTGCGGCGCGCTTCGGCGAAAGCCAGAGATGCGGGTCTACGGACGTTCTGTCGTCGGAGGTGATTTCCTCGTCGGAGCCGTCCAGCAGGGGATAAACCGCGGCGACGGCCTCACGCAGGTCTACGATCTGGATATCCGGGTTAAAATCGCCGACTTTGGGCAGGATGTTGGCCTGCTCGGTCGGCATCTGCAGCGTGAAGTAAATCGTCGCGTCGGAGAGCGCCTGCATCTCAGACGCGGTCGGCTGATAGTTTGCCGGGCTGCATCCCGGCGGCACGAGGGTCACTACGTCGACGAGATCGCCGGCGACCGCTTCCACAAAAGCGGCTTCGGGCACGATACCGACGGCCACGGAAAGCGGCGCGGCGGCGGCGTCCGTTTCGGCGGGGGTGTCTGCCGCGCCGCATGCGAACAGCGGGAGCAGCAACAAAGCGGAAACGAGAATGGACAATACTTTTTTCAATGCAATCGGACCTCCTTACTGCAAACGTATTGCAATAAGCAGGCTACCACGGTTTGTTTTATTTGTCAATCCCGTTTGTCGGATCGATTTTTGCATCGTGGTCTTTGCAGTCGGCGCACTTGCCGTAAACTTCAAGCTTGTGGTGCGTTTCTTCAAATCCGTTTTCCGCGGCGACGGCGTCCCAATAGTGATTGGAGCAGGGGAACTTCACGATGCGGCCGCACTCCGTGCAGATCAGATAGTGATGGTGCTTTTTTTCGCGGATGGTGTAGCGGCCCGTCCCGCGGCTGTCGACCATCGATTCGAGGATGTCGGCGTCCTGAAACTTGCGGATATTGCGGTATACGGTCGCCTGATCGACGCCGCAGCCCGCGGGGAGCAGCTCGAACACGTCGCCGACGGAAAGCATCTTGTTCCGGTTCGCCAAAAACACGTCCAGAATGGCTTTCTTCGGTTTGGTGATGCGGAATCCTTTCGTCCGCAGCAGCTCGTATAATTCCGGTTTTTTATCCATGCTTCGGCCTCGCGTGTTTGATTGATTCACTGCATTATAGCATTTTTCACCGCGCTGTGAAAATAAGGCGGTTTTTGGAAATCGCTAAAAAAGGAGCGGAAAACCCGCTCCTTTCAGCATGTCAAAAAGACTCCGGGATTGTTAAAGGCCGCAGTCCTTAACCCGTTGATTCCGGCTGCGCCGGTTCATCCGGCGGAACGGATCGCCCGGAACGGGCGGTTTCTCTGTGCTTTTTGCCGCCCGGAAGTCCGAAGGACGAGAGGCAAAGAGCGGTTGCTCCGTCAAAAAACCGGTTTTTTGACGGTTTGAAAGGCGCAGATGAAACGCTTTTATTCGCCCGCGAGACGGCGGATGGCCTCCGCCATCATGCGCGTGTCGAAGCGGACGGATTCGACGGTGCGGCTTTCGTCCGGCATGTGGCACTGCGCGGGCTCGCCTTCGACCTCGATGCCGAACGCCACCGCGTTTTCAAACGCGCGTGCGTACGTCCCGCCGCCGATCGAGAGCGGTTTCGCCTTTTTGCCGGTCTCCTGTGAGTAGACGTCGATCAGCGTTTTGACCAGTTCGCAGTCCGGGTCGATGAAGTGGCCTGCGGACACTTTTTCATAGGTGCGCGTAAAGCCGATCTGCCCGAACTTTTCATCCATCGTGGCAAGCAGTTTTTCCGGTGTGACGGCGAAAGGATGCCGGCAGTCGAGCGTGATGGAAACCTCGTTTTCGTTCCATTCGAGCATGTCGGGCGAAAGCGTGAGCCGGCCGGAGGCATCGGTCACGTCCAGACCAAAGGTTTCGCCGTGCTGATCGAAGCCGAGCAGCGCCGCAAGCGAGGAAGCCAGCGCGAGGTCGTCCGCTTCGAGCGGCTGTTCCTTGAGCGCGTACAGCAGCATCAGCAGCGCGTTCTTTGCGTCCTGCGGGCGGGATGCGTGTCCGCCGCGGCCGATTGCGCGCAGTTCGCTGTCCGTGCCGACGAGCTGCATGCCGGCTTTTGCCTTGACCGGTTCCGGGGTAAACGGCAGGGTTGCGGCCGCTTCGCCGGGGATAACGTTCGGCGCGGTGCCGCAGGAAATCTTCACCTTGCTGCCGGAGAGTTTTTTCGTGTAGGTCGTATGGCAGATGCCCATTTCGGAGTTGATCACGGGGTAGCTTCCGTCCGGCGTGAACGCCAGATCGGGATCCGGCTCGGTTTTCTTATACCGCTCGATACCGGCCCAGCCGCGTTCTTCGTCGCAGCCGAACAGAAGGCGCACACGGCGCTTGAGCGGAATCCCCGCTTCTTTGATTGCGTACAGCGCGTACAGCGCGGACACCGCGGGACCTTTGTCGTCCAGCACGCCGCGGCCAAGCAGGCGGCCGTCCCGCCGGGTGAGCGCAAACGGTTCGCAGCTCCATGCGGGGCCGGCGGGCACGACGTCCAGGTGCGCCATGATCATGAGCGTTTCGTCGCCTTCGCCGTAATCCACAACGCCGCAGTACCCGTCCAGCGAACGTGCGTTGGAGAAGCCGAGCTTTTCAGCGAGGGAAAGCGTATATTCCAGCGCGTCGTTCACGCTGCGCCCCAGCGGCGCGCCGGGCTCCGGCGTCCCCTGCGAAACGCTCGGGATTGCGATCAGGCCTGCCAAAGCGTCCAGCTGTTCTTCAAACGTTTTGTCGATGATGTCGTAATACATAAAAAAATGCCTCCGCATTCGCATAATCTTTGCCCTCATCATAATCGCCGGGGCGGGAAAAAGCAAGCGCGGGGAGAATTGACAGACCGCGGCACTGCTGGTACGATTCTGTCTATGACGCAGAAAGAAAAAATCGTTTCCATTCCGCTCGCCTCCGGCAAAACGCTTTGCATCGCCGGGGATTTGGCCTATGCCAGGCAGGCCGATTCGGACCGCGTTATTGCGGTGTACGACGACCGGCACACGGGCAATCCGTCGTTTCAGATTCAGCGTTCCTGCCGCATCCGGCGAAAAAAAGACCGGCTTGAGGTGCTCCGCGCGCTGATGGCATATGATGCGGCGAACCCAACCGACCCGCCGTGGCAAAGGACGCTCGGCTCGCTGGAGCGCGAGTGGGCGCTGCATAACTTTGCCTACCGGGTCGGGTTTCTGCGCAGCCACGCGCGGGACGTGGACCTGGACAACCATGCCGAAGGGCGCGGCGCGCTGAAGTATTTCGTCAAAGCGGCGTGGGGCGTGATATTCCATAAACGCAAATAGCAGGCTGCCTTTTCTTTTTCTAAAAGAAAAAGGGAAAAAAGAACTCACGTTTTTGATAAGGTGTGCGGCTTGTGCTTTGGGAACGGATGCTTTATCTTAAAGAAAAAGAAACAAAAAGAACTTTTTTTTAAATAAGGGGTCGCGCACGATCCGCATATTAAAAACAAAATTTACAGGTCACATGCAAAGGGCGGTTTAACCGCCTTTCTGATTTTTGGAAGAATCGCCGGCGAAAAAGAAGAAAATTTACGTTCTGAAAAAACCCTTGAAGTGTACAAAACACTTGCTACAATGGAATTAGCGGCGCTGCGAATCAACCGAACAGGAGAAAAAATTATGGAAAAACTGATGCTTCAGCCAGTCGGGCGGATCTGCGTCCGCGACGGAGAGGCGGCGCTCATGCTGGACAAAAAGTATGCCCCTGCGCTGGCGGGACTGGAAGGGTTTAGTCATGTGCAGGTGCTCTGGTGGTTCGACGGCTGCGACGACAAAACGGCCCGCTCCGTTTTGACGGTACAGAAGCCGTATCGCAACGGCCCGGACGAGATGGGCACGTTCGCCACGCGTTCGCCGGAGCGGCCGAACCCGATTGCGCTTTCCTGCGCGTTCGTCACCGCTGTAGAACAGGCGGACGGAATCGTCCGGCTGGCATACATCGACGCGTTCGACGGCAGCCCCGTTCTGGATATCAAGCCGTATACGCCGAGCCTCGACCGCGTGGAATCGCCCGATGTGCCGGCATGGTGCGCGCACTGGCCGGGCAGCGTGGAGGGATCCGGCGAATTCGACTGGGAGGCGGAGTTCAACTTCTAGCAGACAGACCGGGGGAAGACCCCTAAGGGAACGAACAGGGCGGCCGGGATGCTTCGGCCGCTCTGAGACCGTCAAAAAACCAGTTTTTTGACGGGACAACTGCTCTTTGCCTCTCGTCCTTCGGACTCCCGGGCGGCAAAGAGCACAGGGAAACCGCCCGTTCCGGGCGATCCGTTACGCCGGGTGAACCGGCGCAGCCGGAATCAACGGGTTTAAGGGCCTCGGCCCTTAACAATCCCAAGGACTTTTTTGACAGGCTGAGGGCGGCCGGGATGACTTCGGCCGCTCTTTTCTTTTTTTTGAAAGAAAAAGAAACAAAAAGAACTTACAGCTTTAAATAAGGCGGACGGGTTGCGCTTTGGGAACGGATACTTTATCTTTTTCTTACCTAAAGAAAAAGAAACAAAAAGGACTTTTCTTTTTATGATATGAATCGAGCGGCTTGCGCACGATCCGCATATAAAAAACGATCCCCCTTTTCCGAATCAGGAAAAGGGGGATCGAAAGATGTTTGCTCAGGGTGTTTTTGGAAACACTCCCTACAGGCCGAGCGCTTCGTGCACGTCCCGCATGCCGAGGATCGTTTCCTGGATGACCTCGTCGAGCGGCATGCCGAGCATTTCGCATCCGCCGCGGATTACGTCCCGGTTGACGCCGGCGGCAAAGCCCTTGTCCTTGAATTTCTTCTTTACGCTCTTGACTTCCATGTCCATCACGCTGCGCGACGGGCGCATATAAGCCGCCGCCGTGACGAGGCCGGTGAGTTCGTCGATCGTGTAGAGCACGATTTCCATCTTCTTTTCGGGCTTCGTTTCCGAGCAGAGTCCCCAGCCGTGGCTTTCCACCGCATGGATGAAATCCGCGTCGAACCCGGCTTCTTCGAGCAGCTTCGGCGCAATTTTGAGGTGCTCTTCCGGCCATTTTTCATAATCCACGTCATGCAAAAGGCCGACCAATCCCCAGTAATCCGCATCCTCGCCGAGTTTTTCGGCGAAATGGCGCATCACGCCTTCCACGGCATATGCATGCCGGATCAGCGCGTCGGTTTCGTTGTGTTTTTTAAGCAGTTCCAGCGCTTCTTCACGTGTTTTCATTTCGTATAGTCGCCCGCCTTTCCATGTGATTGCAAAAAGAATGTGAAATTAATCGGTATTTCTCAACATCATACAACAAAACAAGTAAAACCGGCAATATATTTTAGAATATTTTCTTGACAGGCAACAAGTCGGATGATATCATTCATGATTGACTTATGATCTCAAAACTGAAGTAGTATGCCCCAAAATATGCTTTTTTACATGTTAGAAGCGTAAAACAGCAAAGGAACGGACAGAATACGATCGGCGGAGCGTCAAAAGTCGGAACACGTTTTTATTGTGCGAGAAATTCAGCAAAAGGCGCGGCCGCAAACCGCGTCGGCAAGGGGAGTACGCGATGATGCATGACGTTCAAATGGGCAGACAGACGCGAAAGAGTTTTTCCAGAATTCGGGAAGTTCTGGACATGCCGGATCTGATCGAGATCCAAAAAAATTCGTACTATCGTTTCCTAAAGGAGGACCTGCGAGACGTTTTTGACGATATTTCCCCGATAACCGATTATTCCGGCAAGCTCGTTTTGGAGTTTGTCGATTACCACATCGATCTGGACAACCCCAAATACTCCATGGAGGAAAGCAAGGAACGCGACGTAAACTACGCCGCGCCGCTTCGTGTGGTTGTACGCCTTATAAATAAGGAAACAGGAGAGGTAAAACAGCAGGAAGTCTTCATGGGCGATTTTCCGCTCATGACCCCGCAGGGCACGTTCATCATCAACGGCGCGGAGCGCGTCATTGTTTCGCAGCTCGTGCGTTCGCCCGGCGTGTATTTTTCCGAGAGCTTCGACAAGGTCGGCAAACAGCTTTTTTCCGCGCAGGTTATCCCGAACCGCGGCGCATGGCTTGAATATGAGACCGACTCCAACGGCATTCTGTATGTCAAGATCGATCGGCAGCGCAAGGTGCACATCACAGCGCTGGTGCGCGCGCTCGGCTACGGCGCCAACAGCGAAATCGTGGAACTCTTCGGCGAGGACGAGCGGCTTTCCGCTACGCTGGCCAAGGACCCGACGCATTCCGAGGCGGACGGCCTCATCGAAATTTACAAGCGGCAGCGCCCCGGCGAGCCGCCGACGGAGGAGAGCGCCCGTGCGCTGCTCAACTCCCTGTTTTTCGACAAGCGGTATGACCTTGCGCGCGTCGGACGCTATAAATTCAACAAAAAGCTGGCGCTTCGCACCCGCATCCGCAGCCATGTTGCCGCGGACAACATCGTCCACCCCGTAACGGGAGAAATCCTCTGTGAAGCGGGACAGTCCATCGACCGCGAGACGGCCGGCGCGATTCAGAACGCGGGCGTCAACGAAGTCTGGCTGATGGTCGGCGAAAACCGCGTGAAGGTCGTCGGCAACAACTTTGTGCGCGCCAGCGACTGGCTGGATTTTGATCCCGCCGAGGCCGGACTCAACGAGGACGTGCATCTGCCGACCCTCAAAGCGCTGCTCAAAGAAGGCGAAGAGCTCTCCGAAGAAGACCTCAAAGCGCTGCTTAAGTCGCATTATTACGATTTGATTCCGCGTCATATCATCCCGGACGATATCATTTCCTCGGTGTCGTACCTGATCGGCATGCCGTATGGCGTTGGCCGCACGGACGATATCGACCACCTTGGCAACCGCCGCATCCGCAGCGTCGGCGAGCTTCTGCAAAACCAGATCCGCGTCGGCCTGACCCGGCTCGAGCGCGTGGTGCGCGAGCGCATGGGCCTGCAGGACATGGACGTTGCGATGCCGAGTAACCTCATCAACATCCGGCCCGTGACCGCGGCGATCAAGGAATTTTTCGGTTCGTCCCAGCTCAGCCAGTTTATGGATCAGACGAACCCGCTTACGGAGCTCACGCATAAGCGCCGTCTTTCCGCGCTCGGGCCGGGCGGCCTGAACCGCGAACGCGCGACGTTCGACGTGCGCGACGTTCACTTTTCGCACTACGGCCGTATGTGCCCCATCGAGACGCCTGAAGGCCCGAACATCGGGCTGATCAACTCGCTCTCGACTTATGCGCGCATTAACGAGTACGGCTTCATCGAAGCCCCGTACCGCCGCGTGGACGCAAAGCGGCACGTGATAACGGACGAAATCGAGTACCTGACCGCGGACGAGGAGGACAACTTCATCGTCGCGCAGGCGAACGAGCCGATCAACGAGGAAACACACTGGTTTGAAAAAGACCGCGTTATCGCGCGCCTGCTCGACCAGATCATCGAAGTCAAAGCGACCGAGGTCGACTATATGGACGTTTCGCCCAAGCAGCTGGTTTCGGTTGCGACGGCAATGATCCCCTTCCTGGAAAACGACGACGCGAACCGCGCGCTGATGGGCTCGAACATGCAGCGTCAGGCCGTGCCGCTGCTCGTGCCGGAATCGCCCGTTGTGGCGACCGGGATGGAGTATAAAGCGGCGCACGACTCCGGCATTGTGCTCATCGCCAAGCAGGACGGCGTGGTGTCCCACGTTTCCGCAAAGTCGATCAGCATCATGGACAAAAACGACGTCGAGCACGTTTACCGGCTGACGAAGTTCCAGCGCTCCAACCAGGGCACGTGCCTCAACCAGCGTCCCATTGTGAAAAAGGGCGAAATCGTTAAGAAAGGCGACGTCATCGCGGACGGTGCGTCCACCGACGGCGGCGAAATCGCGCTGGGGCGCAACATCCTCATCGGCTTTATGACCTGGGAAGGTTATAATTACGAAGACGCGGTGCTCATCAGCGAGAAGCTCGTTAAGGACGACGTGTTTACCTCCATCCACATCGAGGAACACGAAGTCGAAGCGCGCGACACCAAGCTTGGGCCGGAAGAGATCACCCGCGATATTCCGAATATCGGCGAGGATGCCCTGGCGCAGCTGGACGAAAGCGGCATCATCCGTCCCGGCGCGGAAGTGCGCAGCGGCGATATCCTCGTCGGCAAGGTTACCCCGAAGGGCGAAACCGAACTGACCGCCGAGGAGCGGCTGCTCCGCGCCATCTTCGGCGAAAAGGCGCGCGACGTGCGCGATACGTCCCTGCGCGTGCCGCACGGCGAAGGCGGCATTGTCGTGGACGTGAAAATCTTCACCCGCGAACATAAGGACGAACTCAGCCCCGGCGTAAACCAGATGGTGCGCGTTTACATTGCACAGAAGCGTAAAATCTCGGTCGGCGACAAGATGGCGGGCCGCCACGGCAACAAGGGCGTTATCTCGCGCATCCTGCCGGAAGAGGACATGCCGTTTTTGCCGGACGGGACGCCGCTGCAGATCGTGCTCAACCCCCTCGGCGTACCGAGCCGCATGAACATCGGCCAGGTGCTTGAACTGCACCTCGGCGCGGCGTGCAAGGCGCTTGGCATCAAGATCGCGACGCCGGTTTTCGACGGCGCGACCGAAACCGACATCAAGGAACTGCTGGTCAAAGGCGGCCTTGACGAGGACGGCAAGGCTACGCTCTACGACGGGCGCAGCGGCGAACCGTTTGAGAGCCGCATCTCCGTCGGATATATGTATTACCTCAAGCTCGCGCACCTTGTGGACGACAAAATCCACGCGCGTTCGACCGGCCCGTACTCGCTGGTCACGCAGCAGCCGCTCGGCGGCAAAGCGCAGTTCGGCGGCCAGCGCTTCGGCGAAATGGAAGTCTGGGCGCTCGAAGCATACGGCGCGGCGTATACGCTGCAGGAGATACTCACCGTCAAGTCGGACGACGTGGTCGGCCGCGTGAAAACGTACGAGGCGATCGTCAAGGGAGACAACGTGCCGCCCGCAGGCGTGCCGGAGTCGTTTAAGGTGCTCATAAAGGAGCTGCAGTCTCTTGCGCTGGATATCAAAGTGCTCTCCGACACGCGCGAGGAAATCATCATCGGCGAGGACGACGACGAAGACGTCGCGCCGCTGGACGTCAATCTCAGCGGGCTCGAAGAGGATACGGCGGTCGGGATTCCCCCGGCGGCCGGCGAAGAAGACGAGGAGTTCGAGGAGTTTGAAGAATTCGAAGAGTTCGAAAACCTCGACGAGAGCGCGATTATTCCGGACGACGACGCCGAAGACGGCGACGATCTCGACGGGCTGGACGAAGACATCGGCGATTTGTCCGACGCGCTGGACCTCGACATCGACAAGGATCACCTGGACTGAGCGGCAGCAAGGGAGAGATAGATAAGTGTTTGAACTGACGAATTTTGACGCGTTGCAGATCGGGCTGGCTTCGCCCGAAAAGATACTCGAATGGTCCCACGGCGAAGTCAAAAAGCCGGAAACGATCAACTACCGCACGCTCAAGCCCGAAAAGGACGGCCTGTTCTGCGAGCGGATTTTCGGGCCTACGAAGGACTGGGAATGCCACTGCGGGCGCTATAAGCGCGGCCGCTACAAGGGAATCGTGTGCGAAAAGTGCGGCGTGGAAGTCACCCGTGCAAAGGTGCGCCGCGAGCGCATGGGGCACATTGAACTGGCGGTGCCGGTTTCCCATATCTGGTATTTCAAGGGAATCCCCTGCCGCATGAAGATGCTGCTGGACATGAGTCCGCGCTCGCTCGAGCAGGTGCTCTATTTCGGCGCATATGTGGTCATCGATCCCGGCGAAACGGGACTGAATTATAAGCAGATTTTAACCGATAAGGAATACCGCGAGGCCAGGCAGCAGTTCGGCCCGAAGGCGTTCCGCGCGGGCATGGGTGCGGAGGCGATTCGCGAACTGCTCATGCAGCTGGACCTTCCGACGCTCGAAAAAGAGCTTCGCGAAGAGATTGCCGGTTCTTCCGGCCAGAAGCGCGCCAATGCGATTAAGCGTCTGGAAGTCATCGAGGCGTTCATCCAGAGCGGCAACAAACCGGAATGGATCATATTGACCGTGATTCCGGTCATCCCGCCGGACATCCGCCCGATGGTGCAGCTCGACGGCGGCCGCTTTGCAACGAGCGACCTCAACGATCTTTACCGCCGCGTGATCAACCGCAACAACCGCCTGAAGCGGCTGCTGGAGCTGCGTGCGCCGGATATCATCGTGCGCAACGAAAAGCGCATGCTGCAGGAAGCGGTGGACTCGCTGATCGACAACGGCCGCCGCACGCGGCCTGTGACCGGCCCCGGCAACCGCCCGCTCAAGTCGCTTTCGGACATGCTGCGCGGCAAGCAGGGACGCTTCCGCCAGAACCTGCTGGGCAAGCGCGTGGACTACTCCGGCCGCAGCGTTATCGTCGTCGGACCGGACCTGCAGATGTATCAGTGCGGCCTGCCCAAAGAGATGGCACTGGAGCTGTTTAAGCCGTTCGTGATGAAAAAGCTCGTCAAAGGCGGGTTTGCACAGAACGTCAAAGGCGCAAAGCGCATGGTGGAGCGCGTCGATTCGGCTGTTTGGGGCGTGCTTGAAGAGGTCATCAAGGACCATCCGGTGCTGCTCAACCGCGCGCCTACGCTGCACAGACTCGGTATTCAGGCGTTTGAGCCGATCCTCGTCGAGGGCCGCGCGCTCAAGCTGCATCCGCTGGTCTGCACCGCGTACAACGCGGACTTCGACGGCGACCAGATGGCCGTGCACGTGCCGCTTTCGGTCGAAGCGCAGGCGGAAGCCCGCTTCCTCATGCTCGCGAGCAACAATATTTTAAAGCCGCAGGACGGCCGCCCGGTCGTTTCTCCGACGCAGGACATGGTCATCGGCTGCTATTACCTGACCATGATCAAGCCCGGCTCGAAAGGCGAGGGCAAGGTGTTCCATTCGGAAGAAGAAGCGGTGATGGCTTACCAGACCGGCGTCGTTTCACTGCAGGCACGGGTGAAAATCCGTCTTGAGCGCGAATGGAAGGGCGAAAAGCGCCGCAAGATCGTCGATACGACGGTTGGGCGCGTGATTTTCAACAACGCCATTCCGCAGGACCTCGGGTTCGTCGACCGCACGAAGGAGGAAAACCTCTTTGTGCTCGAAATCGACAAACTTGTGGTCAAAAAGGACCTTGGCAACATTGTGGACAACTGCTATCGTGTGCATGGGCCGACGACAACGTCCCAGGTGCTCGACCGCATTAAAAAGCTCGGCTTTACCTATTCCACAAAGGGCGGCATCACCGTCGGATTCCAGGATATTCAGGTCCCGGCCGAGAAGAAGCAGATGATCAGCGAGGCCGAAGCCAAGGTCGTCGATATCGACAACCTCTTCAGGCAGGGCCTCTTGAGCAACAGCGAGCGCAGAGAGCGCGTTATCCACGTTTGGGAAGAAACGACCGAACTCGTTTCCCGCGCGCTGATGGAATCGCTCGACGAATTCAACCCGATTTACATGATGGCAAACTCCGGTGCGCGCGGCAGCACGGCACAGATCCGTCAGCTTGCCGGCATGCGCGGCCTGATGGCCGACCCGAGCGGCCAGATCATCGAGGTGCCGATCCGCGCGAACTTCCGCGAAGGCCTTTCGGTGCTGGAGTTCTTCATTTCCTCGCACGGCGCGCGCAAAGGTCTTGCGGACACGGCGCTGCGTACGGCGGACTCCGGTTACCTGACCCGCCGCCTGGTCGACGTTTCGCGGGACGTGATCGTCCGTGAGGACGACTGCTACGCAAAGCGCGGCGAAGCGCCCAAGGGCATGATCATTACGGAGATCAAAGAGGGCAACAAGCTCATTGAGCCGCTCAAAGCCCGCGTGCTCGGCCGTTATACGGTCGATCCGGTCGTCGATCCCGCAACGGGAGAGATCATCGTGGAAGCGGACACCATGATCGGCTACGAAGAAGCCGAGGCAATCGAAAAGGCGGGCATCAAGAGCGTGCACTGCCGTTCGGTGTTCACCTGCCGCGCGGACCACGGCGTCTGCGCCAAGTGCTACGGCGCGAACCTTGCGACCGGCAAGCCGGTGGATATCGGCGAAGCGGTCGGTATCATCGCCGCGCAGGCGATCGGCGAGCCCGGCACACAGCTGACGATGCGTACGTTCCATACCGGCGGCGTTGCGAGCGCGGACGATATCACACAGGGTCTTCCGCGCGTCGAGGAGCTTTTCGAGGCGAGGAAGCCGAAGGGCCTCGCCGTGATTTCCGAAATCAACGGCGCGGTGCATATCGACGACTCCAAGAAGCGCCGCGAAGCGGTCGTGACCAACGGCGACGGCGAAGCGGAAAGCTATTTGATTCCGTTCGGCAGCAAGCTGAAGGTTTCGGAAGGGGACGTCGTCGAGGCCGGCGACGAACTCACCGAGGGCAGCGTCAACCCGCACGACATCCTCAAAATCAAGGGCGTGAAAGGCGTGCAGGCCTATCTGCTCAAGGAAGTGCAGAGCGTCTACCGTCTGCAGGGCGTTGAGATTTCCGATAAGCACATCGAAATCATCATCCGCCAGATGCTCAGGAAAGTACAGGTTGAGGACAACGGCGACACCACGATGCTGCCGGGCGAATTGATCGATATCTTCCGCTTTGAAGCGGAAAACGAGCGCGTCATCCAGAACGACGGAAAGCCCGCAATCGCCAAGCGCAAACTGCTGGGCATCACCAAAGCGTCCCTGGCGACGGATTCGTTCCTTTCGGCCGCGAGCTTCCAGGAGACGACGCGCGTGCTGACCGAGGCCGCCATCAAGGGCAAGATCGATCCGCTCGTGGGCCTCAAGGAAAACGTCATCATCGGCAAACTGATCCCCGCCGGCATCGGCCTGCGGCGCTATCGCGACGTCGTCGTGACGGAAAAAGAGCAGTCATAAGGACGAACGGACTTGAGTAAAGGAGCCAAGATGGAAAAGCTGCCCAACAACCCGCAATGCAAACTCTCCGGTACGCGCTACTGCCGGCTTTTGAACATGCGCTCCTGCAGCAACTGCACCGTTCGCGAGAACGGTAAGCCGGACGAGATTATTTCGGACATTGAGCTTTACGAAACGCTCCTTCCGGAAGGCGGCGTTGCGAGGTTGTTTGAATCGCGCGAGTGCCAGTTCTGCAAAACGCCCGAGAAGGGCAAGCGGCGGGGATATGCCATCATCGATATGGCGCATCCTGAACCGCGGCGTGTGCAGAAATGGCTCCTCGGCAAGCGCGCCGCCCGGATCGGGACGATGATCCCTGTCCAGATGGCGGTCTGCAAGAAATGCCGGTCGCGGTTTCTGCGGATCGAGTATTTCCCGGTGCTGATTCCGGTGCTGGTCGGAATTGCCGCGCTGCTCGTCGTTTCGAGCGACCCGGTGAGGACGGCGCTTGCGGACGTGAATTCATTCCTGCCCTTCGGCGTTTGGATCGCCAGCCTGCTTGTCGGCATCCTGGCCGGAAGGATTGTGACAAGAACGCTGGAAAAACGCTGGGCGAACGAGATGTATGTGGACGTGATGCAGCACCCGGTCATCGCCGAGATGAGCGAAAAAGGCTGGATACCGATCACGGCGAAATCCAGGACCAAGCTGCTCTTCAGCAAAAGCAGGCTCAACAAGGGGCTCGGCACGGCGGGGAGCGAATCCGCGGAAGAAGAAACCGTTTGACAAACACGGGTGTTTGCTGATAAAATACGGATTTGGCGGTTCCCATTCGAAAAACAGACGGTTTTACAGGGATCCGACCGGGCGTTTTCCGTTTTATGACAGTCATGGTGTAAAATGTAAAACGCGGCAAAGGATACAATGCTTCCTACGAGGGGTTGCAGGGAGCGGTAATATTATATAGATAGTATAGAAACGATTAAGGAGATTGATTCATGCCGACCATTAACCAATTGGTTCGTAAAGGCAGGGAAAAGGTGGAATATAAGTCCACCGCGCCTATTCTGAAAGAATGCCCGCAGCGCCGCGGCGTATGCACCGCCGTGCGTACGATGACGCCGAAAAAGCCGAACTCCGCGCTGCGTAAAATTGCCCGTATCCGCCTGACCGACGGACTCGAGGGCACAGCCTATATCCCGGGCGTCGGCCACAACCTGCAGGAGCACTCCGTTGTGCTCATCCGCGGCGGCCGTGTTAAGGACCTCCCGGGCGTTCGTTACCACATCGTCCGCGGCGCGCTGGATACAGCGGGCGTTGCGGACCGCAAACAGAGCCGTTCGCTCTATGGCGCGAAGCGCCCGAAGAAGTAAGGAGGGTCGAAATATGCCGAGAAGAGGATTTATCCCGAAACGTGAAGTGCTGGCCGACCCGATCTACAACAGCGTCGTGGTGACCAAACTTATCAACCAGGTCATGCTGGACGGAAAGCGCGGCGTTGCGCAGAAAGCGGTTTACGATGCGTTTGACATCATCCGCGAAAAGACCGGCCGCGAGCCCGGGGAAGTATTCGAACAGGCCATGAGCAACATCATGCCCGTGCTCGAAGTCAAAGCCCGCAGAGTCGGCGGCGCAACCTACCAGGTGCCGATCGAAATCCGTGCGGAACGCCGGCAGACGCTCGGTCTGCGCTGGCTTGTGAGCTTTGCGCGCAAGCGCAGCGAGCGCACCATGAGCGCACGGCTTGCCGGCGAAATCATGGACGGCGCGAACTCGACCGGTAATGCCTTCAAAAAGAAGGAAGACACGCATAAAATGGCCGAGGCGAACAAGGCGTTCGCGCACTATCGCTGGTAAAGCGTTTACAGGCGCAGTTGTCCCGGGCGGCGGGGAGAAGAGCCGCTGCCGACGGGAAGCAAACGAAGAATCTACAGCCACGGGCCTGCGGTTTGGAGCGGTAAATCCGGACCGCAGACCCGCGAAGTACTGTAAGGAACAAATTTTTAAACTAGAAAAGGGAAACGAATTTGCCTAGAGATACCGCACTGGAAAAGACCAGGAATATTGGAATCATGGCGCATATCGACGCCGGAAAAACCACCACGACCGAAAGGATTTTGTTTTACACGGGCAAAATCCACAAAATCGGCGAGGTGCACGAAGGCGCGGCCGCCATGGACTATATGGTGCAGGAGCAGGAGCGCGGCATCACGATTACGTCCGCTGCGACCACCGCTTACTGGCGCAAGCACCGCATCAACATCATCGACACGCCGGGGCATGTGGACTTCACCGTCGAAGTGGAGCGCTCGCTTCGCGTGCTTGACGGCGCGGTCGCTGTTTTCTGCGCCAAAGGCGGCGTGGAGCCGCAGTCCGAAACCGTTTGGCGGCAGGCCATGAAATACGGCGTGCCCTGCATTGCATATGTCAACAAGATGGACATTACGGGTGCGGACTTCGACAACGTCTGCAAAATGATGTGCGACCGTCTCGGCGCAAACGCGCTGCCCGTCCAGCTCCCGATCGGAAGCGAGGGGGATTTCCGCGGCATCATCGATCTTGTTTCGATGAAAGCGGAAATCTATTATAACGACGACGGCACGGATATCCGCGAGGAGGAAATCCCCGCGGACATGCTCCAGCAGGCCAAGGAGCAGCGCGCCAAACTCCTCGATACGATTATCGAAGAGGACGACTCTTTGATGGAGCGATATTTCAACGGCGAATGGTTTACCGCGGAGGAGCTGATTCCCTGCATCCGCAAAGCGACGCTTTCCGGCAGGGTCGTCCCCGTAACCTGCGGGTCTTCCTATCGCAACAAGGGCGTGCAGCCCCTGCTCAATGCGATTGTCGACTATCTGCCGAGCCCGCTGGACATTCCGCCCGCGAAGGGCACCAACAAGGACGGCACGAAAGAAATCATCGTCGAGCCGCGGGACGACGGTCCGTTTGCCGCGCTTGCTTTTAAGATTCTGACGGACCCGTATGTGGGTAAACTTGCGTTTATTCGCGTCTACGGCGGCACGCTGAAATCCGGTTCATACATATACAACGCGAGCAAAAATAAACGCGAGCGCGTAGGCCGCATCCTTATGATGCACGCCGATACACGTACGGAGATCCAGGAAGCGTACTCCGGCGACATTGTCGCTCTGGTCGGCATGAAGGAAACGGGCACGGGCGATACGCTCTGCGCGGAAAACCGCCAGGTGCTGCTCGAGACGATGGAGTTCCCCGAACCCGTCATTCAGGTCGCGATTGAACCGAAGACCAAAGCCGGGCAGGAAAAGATGTCCCTCGCGCTCGTCAAGCTCGCCGAGGAAGACCCGACGTTCCGCACCTATACGGATCAGGAAACCGGGCAGACGATCATCGCCGGCATGGGCGAGCTGCATCTTGAGATCATCGTCGACCGCATGATCCGCGAATTCCATGTGGAAGCACGCGTCGGCAATCCGCAGGTTTCCTACAAGGAGAGCATTAAAGCGCCCGTCAGGGCGGAAGCGCGTTATGTGCGCCAGACCGGCGGTCACGGGCAGTATGGCCATGTGGTTGTCGAGCTTGCGCCGCGCGAGCCGGGCAGCGGATATGAATTCATCGACAAGATCGTCGGCGGCGTAATCCCGCGCGAATATATCCCGGCTGTGGACAAGGGCATCCGCGAGGCGCTCAAGAGCGGCAAGCTCGGCGGGTATGAAGTGGTCGATATCCAGGCGACGCTGCTTGACGGCTCCTATCACGAGGTCGACTCTTCCGAACTTGCGTTCAACATTGCCGGTTCGCTCGCAATCAAGGAAGCGCTGGAGAAGGCGAACTGCGTCCTGCTCGAGCCCATGATGAAGGTGGAAGTCACGGTGCCGGAAGATTATCTCGGCGACGTGATGGGCAACATCACCGCCCGCCGCGGCAAAGTCAGCGGCATGGAGATGCGCCAGAACGTTCAGGTGATCGACGCGCTCTGTCCGCTTTCCGAAATGTTCGGCTATGCGACCGATTTGCGAAGCCGCACACAGGGACGCGGGACGTTTACCATGCAGTTCGCGCACTATGCCGAAGTCCCCAAATCGATCGCCGAAACGGTGGTCGGGAAGAACAATTACCGTTTATAAAAGCAACGATACGATTATAAAAGGAGAGCTACAATGGCAAAGGCAAAATTTGAAAGAACGAAACCGCATGTCAACATCGGGACGATCGGGCATGTGGACCACGGCAAAACGACGCTGACGGCGGCGATCACGATGGCGCTGTCGCAGCAGGGCGAAGCGACGGCGATGAAGTACGACGAGATCGACAAAGCGCCGGAAGAGAAAGCGCGCGGCATCACGATCAACACGGCGCACGTGGAGTACGAGACGGATAAGCGTCACTATGCGCATGTCGACTGCCCGGGCCACGCGGACTATGTTAAGAACATGATCACCGGCGCGGCGCAGATGGACGGCGCGATCCTGGTCGTGAGCGCGGCGGACGGCCCGATGCCGCAGACCCGCGAGCACATCCTGCTTGCGCGTCAGGTCGGCGTGCCGTACATCATCGTATTCATGAACAAGACGGATCAGGTGGACGATCCGGAACTGCTCGAGCTGGTCGAGCT
>Ga0209607_1000171_pt1 | contig 58139 bp, 67 predicted proteins | sample AD_UKC117_MetaG_FD_184413 | JGI IMG/M metagenome (GOLD analysis project Ga0209607, IMG submission 184413) | Active sludge microbial communities of municipal wastewater-treating anaerobic digesters from Hong Kong - AD_UKC117_MetaG (SPAdes)... | ecosystem: Engineered > Bioreactor > Anaerobic >... | reverse complement strand
AATCTTCGCGCTCCCCCACGCCCTTTCTTCTCCGCCACCGTGACCCTGACGCTCCGCCGATATCCGGCGGCACCAACAAGGATCACGGAGGCACGATCATGTCCGCAGCCACCGCCGGTATACCGCCGCGCTATCTGAGAACGCCCGAGGCGGCTCGCTTTCTCAGCCTTTCCGCCCGAACCCTCGAGAAACACCGCACCTACGGAACCGGTCCCGCCTACCGCAAACTCGGTGGCCGTGTCGTCTATGCCGTCGATGACCTGCAGGCCTGGGCGGAACGTGGCGCCAAGCGATCCACCTCCGACTCCGGCGTCGGCACGGTCCTTCCGGCCAAACGTCATGACGATCCGTCGTCAGCCGAGAACCGCTGATTACTCCCATGACGGCGCGGCCCCGCAGATCGGAACGGGAGCAGCTTGAGCTGTTCCGCGCTCTACCGAGCGACCTGGCACCGCGCGATGCGCAGGATCTCATGGCCTATCCGTTTTTCTCTCTATCCAAATCCCACCGCGTCGAGCCGATCGAATACCGTTCCGGCGAGATCGCCATCCGCGTGGAAGCCCTGCCAGAGCATGGCATGGCCACGATCTGGGATGCGGACATCCTGATCTGGGCGGCCAGCCAGATTGTCGAGGCGCGCGACAACGGCTTTCGCACGTCGCGCCTGATCGCAACCACCCCATACGAAATCCTGACCTTCGTCGGACGTGGCACCGGCGCGCGAGACTATCGCCGGCTGAGGGCCGCGCTCGACAGGCTGCAATCGACCACCGTCGCGACCACCTTGCGGCAGCCACCGTCCAATCCACGAAATCGCAATGAACCTGGCTCCGATACACGCACCACCGGTCGACGCATCCATCGCTTCTCCTGGATCAACGAATGGACCGAGCGCGCCGATGCGTTCGGCAATCCCGATGGCATCGAGCTCATCGTGCCCGACTGGTTCTACAAGGCGGTGCTGGACGAGGCACTCGTCCTCACCATCGACCGCGCCTATTTCGGTCTGACCGGCGGGATCGAACGCTGGCTCTACCGCATCGTGCGCAAGCATGGCGGCAGGCAGAAGCGCGGCTGGCGATTCGACTTCCGGCACCTTTACGTCAAATCCGGGAGTCTCTCGCCGTTCAAACGGTTCGCTTTCGAACTGCGCGCCATCGTCAAAAGGCAGGCGCTACCGGGATATCGCCTGTTCCTCGAGTTCAAGCCCCGCCGCACACTGCTCGCCTTCGAGCCGGCGCCCTGTGGACAAGCTGTGGACGCCGTCGTGCTATCGGGAACCCGGACTATCGTGCCATCGGGAACCGCACCCTCGTGCTATCGGGAACCCGAACCGGGGTTAAGTTCCGATGATCAAACGGATAATCGCGCCCTTAACTTAGAGTCTAACAAAGAATCTAACTTCTTAAGAGACCGGCATTCCGGGGAAAACCCCGATAAGGACGCCTGCCCGGACCCCATCACCGATGCACCAAATCCGCGAAACGCCGGAGGTGCATCATGATCGTCGCACTGCTGAATCAGAAGGGCGGCGTCGGCAAGACGACCCTGGCCCTGCACGTCGCGGGCGAATGGGCGCGACGCGGAGATCGCGTCACACTCGTCGATGCCGACCCACAAGGTTCAGCACTCGACTGGTCGGAACAACGCGCCAGAGAAGGTCTGCCACGGCTCTTCGGCATCATCGGCCTTGCGCGCGACACGCTGCATCGTGAAGCACCAGAACTTGCCCGCAATGTGGATCATATCGTCATTGACGGCCCGCCCCGTGTCGCTGGGCTGATGCGCTCGGCCCTGCTCGCCGCCGACATCGTTCTCATCCCCGTACAACCCTCGCCCTTCGATGGCTGGGCCTCCGCCGAGATCCTGCGCCTGATCGAGGAGGCCCGGATATTCCGTCCTCAACTCGTCGTGCGCTTCGTCCTCAACCGCTGTCCGGCACGAACCATCATCGCGCGCGAGACCGGCGAAGCGCTTGCCGACCAGGACCCGCCGGCGCTGCGCGCGACGATCGGCCAGCGCGTCATCTTCGCCTCGGCTGCTCAATCCGGCCGCCTCGCTTGCGAGTGCGACGCGAACAGCATCGCCGCGCAGGAGATGGCGGCGCTGGCGGCCGAGATCGGAAGGCTCGCACCATGAGCGACCGTCCAAACCGCCGCACCTTCGCCGCGAGACCGGGCGATCCCGAGCAGTGGATCAGGTCGGCCGATGCGGCTCCCAGTGATGGCAAGCCTTCCGGATTCACCGCGCGCCTGACCATCGACATCACGCCCGATCTGCGCGGGCGCATCAAGATCGCCGCGTTCCAGCGCGGCGTCACCGTCGCCGACATGCTGCGTGACCTGCTCGCCCACGAATTCCCGAATGACGAAGGAGACCCCTCATGACCGGCGCCACGGCCCCCGGTGTCGGCGCCAGCCCGATGCTGTCCACCAACTCGCCCGACCCACTCACCAATGTCGAACTGACCTGGATCGAAGGCAGGATCGAATACTGGATTCGCTTCGGCCGTGCGGCCGGCGAGCGGATCATCGACCGCCGACGGCGCGTCGTATCTTTCCGTCCCGGTGCCGTCTTCGCCTTCGTGCGCTGGGCGGCAAACGACTACGGCACGGTCATCTCCCGCATCGACATCGTGCGTGCCGTCGTACCGGGCGCTGCCTATCAGACGCTGCCCTTCGTGCGACCCGGCGGGGAAATCCTGCTCAAGTTCGAAGGCTGGCCGAAGGTCGAGAAGGTGCTCCAGCACATCGACGCGGTGGAAGCCGCCGACGTCGATCCCTGCGACGCCGCCCCCGATCACTGGCGCCATATGGCGCACCGGATGAGCGCGGGCCAGGAACCGCGCGCCTATACGCAGGAGCGCCACCAGGCGTGGCTCAAGCGGCGGGAGATCGAGCAATGACCCGCTTCGGCTACGTCATGTTGACCTACTTCACGGCCATGGGCGTCGCCGCGGCCGCCATCGTTCCGACATCGCTGAAGCTCGTCTGGAACGTGTCAGCCAGCGCACCGATCGGCCTTTATCGGATCGAGCCCGCCGCGCATCTCGGCGTTCCCGATCTCGTCGCCGTCATGCCACCTGAGCCGCTTGACGATTTCATGGTCGAGCGCGGATACATCGGCCACGACGTCCCGATCCTGAAGCGCGTCCTCGGCCTGCCGGGACAGCGCATATGCCGGATCGGCCGCACCATCACGATCGACGGAATCGTGATGGGCGAAGCGCGCGACCGCGATCGCCTGGACCGCCCGCTGCCGGTCTGGAGCGGCTGCCGCACCGTCGCCGAAGACGAGCTCTTCCTCATGAACTGGCAAGTCCCCGACAGCCTCGACGGGCGGTATTTCGGTCCGCTTCCGGCGACGACCGTCATCGGCCGGGCTGTCCCTCTCTACACCGACGAAGACGGCGATGGCCGCTTCGTCTGGCGCGCGCCGACGCGGTGACGACGCACGCTTTCTCGCAATCCCACCGCATCCAAACAGGAGTTCACCATGCCCCAGATCGGACAATTCACGCGCACACCAGACGGCTACAGCGGTCGCATGCGCTCGCTGTCCTTCGACTGCGCGCTCACCTTCGTCACGGCCGAAAACGCCGACAGCGAGAACGCGCCGGCCTACCGCGTTCATCTCGGCGACGAGACCGGCCCCGAAGTCGGCGCCGGCTGGAAACATACCGGCGACCGCGCGGGCACGTTCATTTCCGTCGTCCTCGACGATCCCGCCTTTCCCATTCCGGTGCGCGCCCGGCTGTTCCAGTCTGATGAGGACGGACGCGACTGGGGCCTGCACTGGACGCGCCCGAAGAAGCGCGACGAACAGGACTGATCGATGCCGCTCATCGGTCCGTCAGCACCATTGCGGCGGTGCGGCACCTGCGGCCGCATCGTCCTCCTTCTCCTTTCCGGCCTGGTCATCACCACCCTCGACATCGGCAGCGCATCCGCACAGCCAGCGCCGGCCGGGCGACACGAAGTCCGCGATCCCATTGCCGCCTATGTCGCCGAGGCGGCGCAGCGGTTCGGCATTCCAGAGCACTGGATCGTCGCCGTCATGCGTGCCGAAAGTGCAGGCAACACACGCGCGGTTTCCGATGCCGGCGCGCGGGGGTTGATGCAGGTCATGCCGGCGACCTGGGACGATCTACGGGTTCGACATCGGCTCGGCTCCGATCCCTTCGATCCGCGCGACAACATCCTGGCGGGCGCGGCCTATCTGCGCGAGATGTACGACCGTTACGGCACGATCCCGGCGATGCTGGCGGCCTATAATGCGGGTCCGGATCGCTATGACGAGCACCTCGCGACGGGGCGTCCGCTGCCCGCCGAAACACGCGCCTATGTCGATCTGCTTGCACCGGCGCTCAGCGCAACGGTGCCATCGCCCGGCGCTCCGGCTGCGCCGTCACCGCCACCCGACTGGCGCGAGGCGCCGCTGTTCGTCCCGCGCTCGGTTGACCGCCGGACGGTCGCGCACCGCGCCATAGTCAAGCAGACGGATGGCGCCTCTGCTTCCTTGCCGGTGCAATCGGACATCGACGATCATTCTCACCCGAAGACCATCTTCATTGCGCAGGATGACACGGGGAGTGACCCATGACGCATCTAATCTCTTATCGCATGATCTCGGGCTCTGGCGTGTCATGGAGTACGCGAGGGGTAGCGGCAGGAATCACAACCGACCGATGGCAGGATAAAAGGGCGCACATTGCGCGCCGGTCGGTCGGTTGTTTTTGTGGAGTTTTCTGGCCCCTTCGACACATTGTCCGCCTTCGCCGCAATGTGCGCCGAGTGCTCAACATCCCAGATTCGCGGGGTTTTTTGCACGTTGCGGAGCAGTGCCATGGCCGATGACCGTGAGTTCCGCGTCCGTCCTGGCCACATCCGCTCGACCCGCGCCCAGGCGGCGCGTCCCTTCATCGCACAGGCGCTGGCGGCCGCGAAGAAGGCGGGCGGCGTCGTGTCGCGATCCGGACGCATCACATCCGGCAACCGCTCGCGCTTCGGTCACGGCCAGCGAGCCAGTATCCAGGCCAATCGTCTCATTACCGCGCGCTCGCGCGGCGCGGTCATCAAGGCGCGCGTGGTTCGCCATTCCGGCCGGACGGCGCCGCTGGGCACCCATCTCGACTATCTGCGCCGCGACGGCGTCACCCGGGACGGGGAGAAGGCGCGTCTGTTCGGGCCGGGAGAGGAAGAAGCGGACGGCCGGGCCTTCGCCGAGCGCTGCGACGACGACAGGCATCATTTCCGCTTCATCGTCTCGCCCGACGACGCGCTGGAGATGTCGGACCTGCGATCCTTCACCAGCGATCTCGTCGAACAGATGGAAAAGGATCTTGGCACCGAGCTCGACTGGGTGGCCGTTGATCACTGGAACACCGAACATCCCCATGTCCATCTGATCGTGCGCGGCGTGCGCGACGGTGGCGAAGACCTCGTGATTTCGCGAGATTATATCAAGGAAGGCATGCGCGACCGTGCGCGCGATCTCATCACCCGAGAGCTTGGCCCGCGCACCGACCTCGATATCCGACGGACCCTCGAAAGCCAGATCGACACCGAGCGCTGGACCCAGCTCGACCGTCAGCTTTTGCGCGACGGCCGGCGCACCGGAGTCATCGACCTCGCCCCGCAGCCGGGCGAACAGCCCGATGAATTCCATGCGCTGAAGGTCGGGCGCCTGCGCAAGTTGGAGACGCTGGGCCTGGCCGAACAGGTCGGCCCCGGTCAATGGATGATCGGCGATAAGGCCGAGGCAACCATGCGCGAACTCGGGGAGCGCGGCGACATCATCAAGCGTATGCACCGTGCTCTGACCGAGCGCGGTATCGAGCGCGGATCGGCGGATTACGTGCTGGCGGCCGAGAGCCTCGATGCGCCGATCGTCGGCCGCCTAGTTGAGCGTGGGCTCGATGATGAGCTCAAGGGCACGGCCTACGCCGTGGTCGATGGCGTTGATGGACGGAGTCACCACATCAAGCTCGCCGATCTCAACGCCGCCGGCGACAGCGCGCCGGGCTCGATCGTCGAGCTGCGCGCCTATGACGATTCCCGCGGCCAGCGCCGCGTCGCACTCGCGGTGCGCTCCGATCTCGACATCGAACGACAGGTCATCGCGTCCGGCGCGACCTGGCTCGACCGACAGAACATCGCACGCGAGCCGGCCGCGCTTTCCGAAGGCGGCTTCGGCGCTGAGGTGCGGGACGCGCTGGACAAGCGGGCTGACCACCTGATCGGCGAAGGCTTCGCCGAGCGCCAAGGAAGGCGGATCGTCTTCAGCAGCAATCTCATTGACACGCTACGCCGGCGCGAAGTGGAAGCACTCGGCGAGAAGCTCGCGGGCCAGACCGGAAAGCCCTTCCAGCGCACCGGCAGCGGCGAGCATGTGGCCGGCGCCTATCGCCAGCGTTTGACGCTCGCCTCCGGCCGCTTTGCGATGATCGACGATGGGCTCGGCTTCCAACTCGTGCCCTGGACACCGTCAATGGAGAAACATCTGGGTCGTCACATTTCTGGCGTCGCGCGTGGTGACGGCGGCGTCGACTGGAGTTTCGGGCGCAAACGAGGATTGGGAAGGTGACTACGAGGTTAGTTCGACCCGATGCGCCGTTGTTTATCCACGAGCCGCCATTCTTGCGATCTGAAACGGAACCGGCTTGTCGGTTCCGTTCGCGCGCCCCAGCCTGCCCCTATTTGCACGGATCTTGAGCTATGTCGGGTACGAAAATTCTCTGGGGGCAAATCCTCATCGTTTTCACAATAGTCCTCAGCACCACCTGGGCGGCTACGGAATGGACCGCGTGGCGTCTCGGCTTTCAGCCCCAACTCGGCGCGCCATGGTTCGAGATCTGGGACTGGCCCATCTACTATCCGCCGGCATTCTTTTGGTGGTGGTATTTCTATGACGCCTATGCGCCCCCGATCTTCGTCGAGGGTGCTGTTATCGCGGCATCCGGAGGCTTCATCGCCATCGCGGTGGCAATCCTCATGTCTATTTGGCGCGCGCGCGAGGCGCAGAATGTCGACACCTATGGGTCGGCGCGTTGGGCGAAACACGATGAGGTGAACGCCGCAGGTCTGCTTGGACCCGACGGTGTCGTCCTCGGCAAACTCAAGAACGACTATCTTCGCCATGACGGGCCAGAACATGTCCTTTGTTTCGCGCCGACCCGCTCGGGCAAGGGCGTCGGTCTGGTCATTCCGTCGCTGCTGACCTGGCCGGGCTCGGCGATCGTCCACGACATAAAGGGGGAGAACTGGCAGCTCACGGCAGGCTTCCGCGCCCGGCATGGCCTTGTCTTGCTGTTCGATCCGACCAACCCGAATTCCTCAGCCTACAATCCGCTCCTTGAGGTTCGCCGCGGCGAGTGGGAGGTGCGCGACGTCCAGAACATCGCCGACATCCTCGTGGATCCCGAAGGCTCGCTCGAAAAACGCAATCACTGGGAGAAGACCAGCCACGCGCTCTTGGTCGGTGCCATCCTCCATGTCCTCTATGCTGAGGAAGACAAGACGCTCGCCGGCGTCGCCGCTTTCCTGTCCGATCCCAAGCGCCCGATCGAATCCACACTCGCCGCCATGATGAAGACGGCTCACTTGGGTGAGGTCGGCCCGCATCCCGTGATCGCCAGCGCTGCCCGCGAACTGCTCAACAAGTCGGACAACGAGCGCTCCGGCGTTCTCTCCACCGCAATGTCGTTCCTCGGACTATATCGCGATCCCGTCGTCGCCAAGGTGACGCGCCGCTGCGACTGGCGCATTACCGATATGGTCGGCGGCCAACGCCCGGCGACGCTCTATCTCGTCGTGCCGCCGTCCGACATCAATCGGACCAAGCCGCTGATCCGCCTCATCCTCAATCAGATCGGCCGGCGGTTGACGGAAGACCTGCAATCCAGGACCGCACGGCACAAGTTGCTGTTGATGCTGGACGAGTTTCCAGCACTCGGCCGGCTCGACTTCTTCGAAAGCGCGCTCGCCTTCATGGCAGGCTATGGGCTCAAGAGCTTTCTGATAGCCCAGTCGCTGAACCAGATTGAGAAGGCCTACGGGCCGAACAATTCGATCCTCGACAATTGCCATGTCCGTGTGAGTTTCGCGACCAACGACGAACGCACCGCCAAACGCGTGTCCGACGCCCTCGGCACGGCGACCGAAATGCGCGCGATGAAGAACTATGCCGGCCACAGGCTTTCGCCCTGGCTCGGCCATCTGATGGTGTCGCGGCAGGAAACGGCTCGGCCGCTTCTGACGCCTGGTGAGGTCATGCAGCTCCCGCCGGCGGACGAAATCATCATGGTCGCTGGCACCTCGCCCATCCGTGCGAAGAAAGTTCGCTACTACGAGGACCGCCGTTTCCAGGTTCGCATTCTGCCGCCACCGTCCAAAGCGGAACCCGCCGAGACCGAAAAGGACGAATGGAGCACGCTGCCGTTGCCGCCGAAACCGGCGCTTCACACCAACACCTCTCGCATCGCTAGCGATGAAGAGGATACCACCGAATCCGAACGACGGCGCCAACCGGAGCTCAGCCGCACCCAACCCGTAGAGAAGAAGGCACCGATCGAGAACGAGTTCGAGATCGACCCCCTCGATGACGATCAGGAAGAAGCCGCGCGCAACAGTCGGATGAAACGCACAATGCAACGGGTGGCACGGCAGGTTTCGCTCGACCCCAAGGATGGGATGGAGCTCTAGCCAATGCCTGGCCGCAGGAAAAAGACACAGATCTCCGTCTATCTCGACCCGGACATCATGGCGATGCTGGCCGACTATGCGGCGCGCCGCGAGCAATCGCAGTCGATGATCGCAGAAGCGGCGATCGCCTCCTTCCTGTCACCCGACGAAGCCGAAAGGCGCGAGGCCGTCGTTGCGAAGCGGCTGGATCAAATCGATCGCCGTTTGGCCCGTTTGGAACGGGACCTCGGGATTTCCGTCGAAACGCTAGCCGTATTCGTTCGGTTTTGGCTGACCACGACGCCGGCCTTGCCCGAACCCGCTGCGCAAGCTGCGCGTGCCAAAGCCGGAGAGCGCTACGAAGCGTTCATCACCGCTTTGGGACGCCGTCTCGCAAAAGGGCCAAAGCTCCGGCAGGAGATCCCCGAAGATGTCAGCGCCTCAGACGATCTACAGCACTGACGACAAGCGAGCGAGGGCGAAGCGACTCACGTGACTGGCGATCCGTCTGCGACGTGGGTTTGATACTACGGCAGGTCATCGGCAATGATGAAGAAAAGCGCCTTGGAGTTATCGAGCACATGTGCGCTCGGCCGGTTTGACAGGTCGTTCCTCAGAGCGCTGAAGGCGACGCGGTCCCGAGTCGCGATCATGGAATACATGTCCTCGGCGTCCGTTGGTAGAATTGCAAACGCATCCTGAAAAGCTGCAGCCTCAATCGGGCGTGAAGGGAATTCATGCAGGAACGTAGGTCAACCGGAGCACATCCTCGCCAATCCGTTCATGCGATATCAGGCGGAGGGGTGGTCGGGGGCCGGCGAAGTAGGGTGCGCCGTGGCCGAGTACAACCGGGTGAAGGTAAATCCGGTATTCGTCGATCAGACCGAGTTCAGTGAGGCTTCGCGCCAGGTTTGGACCGGCAACCTCGATCTCCCCGTCGTGCTCGGCCTTCAGTCCGCGGATCGCGCCTTCCAGATCGTCCCCGACGAGCGTTGCGTTGGGCCCGACCGATGTTAGGGTGCGCGAGACGACCCATTTCGTCTGCTTCCGCCAGGCCGCCGCGAAGGCCTCTCCCTCCGGCTCCCAGTCGGCATGGTCCTCGTCCCAGTACCGCATGATCTCGTACATGTTGCGGCCGTAGATGCTGCCCGCCTGTCCCTCGGCCTCGCCGATAAAATGACGGAAGAGCGTGGGGTCCGGCTGAAACCTCATATGGTCCACATAGCCGTCCAGCGATACGTTCATACCGAATACGAGCTTTGCCATTTCCATTCTCCCTCGCGTTGATGAACGGTTACTTCAGCGGCCAGACTTCGACGACGCCGTGGGCAACGGCACAGGGAACTTGCGAGACCTTGTCGATGGCCTCTTCCAGGTTGGCGGCCTCGATCACCGCGAAACCGGCGATCGGCATGTCGGAGGCCATGAACGGGCCTTCGCGCGTTTCCATGCCGGCAGCGTTCGGATTGCGCACCTGCACCGGTGTGCCGGCGATCCCCATCACGGCGCCTTCCGAAACCAGCTTAGCATCCTGCTCATGGGCGGCGTCCCTGACGTCTTGCGGCGTGCGGTCGTAGCCGGCCTGATCGCCGTAACCAATGGTGATGAATTTCGGCATGATGCCGCCTCCATTTTCCTATTTCGAAAGCACGATGTGGGTCGCGGCTTCTGTCGCGACATGCTCGGTGACGGAAAAGCCAAGGGCGGGCAGATCGATCCCGGCGAATAAGGCTTCGCCTCGGCCGAGCACCACTGGCGAAAGGGCAAGATGCATTTCGTCGACCAACCCTGCCTGAAGATATTGCCGCACCGTCGAAACTCCGCCGCCGATCTTGACGTTCTTGTCGCCCGCCGCGGCCCTTGCCCGCTCGAGTGCGGCTTCGATCCCATCCGTCACGAAATGAAAAACAGTCCCGCCCTCCATCTCTATCGAAAGCCGTGGGTAGTGGGTGAGAATGAAAGTCGGTGCATGATAAGGCGGGTTGTCTCCCCACCAGCCCTTCCACTCGTCGTCGGGCCACTCTCCGCGAACCGGGCCGAACATGTTGCGGCCGAGAATGAAGGCGCCGAACCCAAACATGGACCGGGTGGAGAAATCGTTGTCGATACCTTCAGACCCGCCTTCCTTTCCGAACATCCGGTGGAAGTGCCGGCTACCGACATGCCACTCGAACATCTCGGCCCCACGCTTGCCGAGCGGATTTTCGAGACTTTGCTTCGGTCCTGCGCCGAAGCCGTCTATCGACAACGAGAACCCGGAAACGATCACCCTGCTCATGGTCGCTCCTTTCTGTATGCAATTTGCAAGCAGTTGTGTTCTAACAAAACCGTATCTATTTTACAAGCAGTTTACGGAGACGCACATGGACAAGCCCTTCCGCTCCGGCTGCCCGATCAATCTAACCCTTGAGACGCTCGGCGACCGCTGGAGCCTGATCGTCATTCGCGACATCATGTTCGGCAACCGCCGACACTATCGCGACCTGCTCAACCACTCCGAGGAAGGCATTGCCTCCAACATTCTTGCCGACCGGCTGAAGAAGTTGGTGGACGCGGGTTTGCTGGCGACAAGCCCGGACCCTAAGCACAAGCAGAAAACGATCTACAGCCTGACCGAACCGGCGATCCGATTGGTGCCGCTTCTGGCCGAGATGGGCGCCTGGGGGCGACGCTTCACGCCGGCGACGCGGGAGCTCTCCATCCGCGCCCAGTTGCTTGAGGAAGGCGGGCGGGACATGTGGGAAGCCTTCATGGCGGAATTGCGCAGCCTGCATCTCGGCACCGAACCGCCGGAGCGCTCGGTCATCAACGAACTGACCGAGGCCTATCTGGCTGCAGTCGGCTGAGCACAAAGGCCTTCGTCTGAGCGACCGTCGACCAGAACAGGCGGCATTGCCTCGCAGACATAGTCTGCTTGGTACGGCACGCTAGGATGTCAATAACGACAGGTCTTTCGGCAGCATCCGCTTGAACAGGTTGAGGACCCGCCGGCCGTCTTCCGGCGGCAGGGTAATAGCGTGACGGACGGCGCCTGCGATGAGCACCATCAGGACTTGAGAGAAGTCGGACAGCGAGACCGTGGCGGTATTGGGGGCGATCCTACCCAAGGCACTGCCGAGCATATCCGATAGAAAGGCTCCGTCCTCCTCGTCGAGTTGCTGCAACACGCGATCGGCCTGGGTCGCCTGCCAGATGTCGCGAACGGCCGGTTCATCGATGAAGAACTGGTAGTAGCTGTCAGTTATCCCGCACAGCACGCTGTGGAGGTCAGATGGCGTCATCAACGCCGAGAGCTCTTTTTGCACGCACTCATGCCCGATCGCGTTGTAGCGCTCGGCCAGCGTTCCGATGATCGCAGTCTTGTCGGGGAAATATTGATAGAGCGAGCCGAACGCGATCCCTGTGCGTTCCACGATATCGCTCATCTTGAAGGCGTCACTACCCTTTTCCGCCATAACCTCAAGTGCACACGCCAAGATGCGCTCGAAGCGCTCGCGGCTGCGCTTCTGCGTCGGGACGAGCCTGACGATCCGCCGGGCCTCCGTCATCGACTGTGCCTGATCCTGTTTCGGACTCCGTCCCGACATCATGTTCTCCAACATAGCTTGACATCATGAATACGAGAGTTTATCGCTTTTTGCAAATACGAGATTTACTCGTATTTTCGAGCGAAAGGAAATCCCCATGTCCAAGCTTCCCGTTCTCATCATCGGCGGAACCGGAAAGACCGGTGGCCGTGTCGATGCGCGCCTTCGATCACGAGGGATCGAAACCCGCCCGGCCTCACGCTCCACGCAGATCCCGTTCGATTGGACGCGACCGGAGACGTGGAGTGCCGCGTTGGATGGAGTGTCGCGAGCCTATGTAACCTTTCAACCTGATCTGGCGGTCGAAGGATCGGCCGAGGCAATCGGTCATTTGAGCGATCTCGCGAGAACGAAGGGCATTGAACAGATCGTGCTGCTATCCGGCCGCGGCGAGCCGGGAGCGCAGGCAGCGGAAGAGGCATTGTGCAAATCCGGCCTTGCCTGGACCGTTGTTCGCGCGAGTTGGTTTAACCAGAACTTCTCCGAGGGCTATCTGATCGATGGAGTGTTGGCCGGCGAAATCGCGCTACCGGTCGGAGAGGTTCCGGAGCCGTTCGTCGACGCAGACGATATCGCCGATGTGGTGGTCGAAGCGCTGACGAACGAGCGCCATGTGAACACACTCTACGAGTTGACGGGACCACGTGCGTTGACCTTCGCTGAAGCCGTAGCAGAGATCGAGCGCGCCGTCGGTCGACCAATTCGCTATACAGAGATCTCTCTGCGGGCGTTTGCCGACGGTATGCGCGCGGCCGAGATCCCCGAGGATTATGTCGCGCTGTTGGAAGACCTCTTCACGGTCGTGCTCGACGGCCGCAATAGCCCGGTCATGAATGGCGTTGAGCGGGCGCTAGGTCGTCCGGCGCGCGATTTTTCAGACTTCGCCCGTGTTGCGGCCGCAACAGGCATCTGGGGGAGTTGAACCATGCGCCAGTTCCTCATGCCCGCTTTGCTGTGGTTTTCCATTCTCGGTAGCGGATTGCTTGCCGGCGTCTACTTCGCGTTCTCCGCCTTCGTCATGACAGCCCTCGGCCGACTCGACCAGGCAACGGGGATCGCGGCGATGAACGCGGTCGATGCAGCAATCGTGCGGTCCCTGTTCATGCCCGTGTTCCTAGGGACGACACTGGCGGCTGCTTCGCTTGCCGTTCTCGGCTTCCTTCGGTGGGGAGAACCGGGAGCAACCGCGTTGCTCGCGGGCGGTGTCATCTACGTCCTCGGCATGTTCGTGGTAACGGTCGCCTTCAACGTGCCGTTGAACGATGCGCTGGCGGCTGTAGAGCCATCCAGCGTCGAGGCCGAGGAACTCTGGACGCGCTACCTGCGCGACTGGACCATCTGGAACCATGTACGAACGTTGGCGTCGATGATAGCGCTCGCCGCCTTCGTATTTGCCCTTTGCGCAGAATGAGCATTTCGGTTGGTTTCTGCCTCACGGCTCCCCTGAGGCGGGACCTGCTGATGCGTCACCAAGATCGGGCTCAAGCTATTTGGATGCCGCCGACTCCCTGTCTTTGCACGCTAGGCTGCGACGCCGCTAATTCCTTGTTGTATCGGCCCTAGATCAGGCTCTTTTAATCACCCCCGCATGGGGATCGCCTGTTTGTCCCTGTTGAATTCGGGGATCGGATGGCAGCCTCACATCACAATTCGGAAGGGATCGCACGCAGCGCGCGAATGCTGCGCACCGCGCTCGGTCCGGCCATCGCGGCCTTTCTGGAGGACCCCGGCGTCGTCGAGGTAATGCTGAACCCCGATGGGCGGCTCTGGATCGACCGTCTCTCCGAGGGTCTCTCCGATACGGGCGAGCAACTGTCGTCGGAAGACGGCGAGCGCATCATCCGTCTGGTCGCCCACCATGTCGGTGCGGAGGTTCATACAGGAAGCCCTCGCGTCTCGGCGGAACTGCCCGGAACAGGGGAGAGGTTCGAGGGGCTTCTGCCGCCGGTCGTGGCGGCCCCCGCCTTCGCGATCCGCAAGCCGGCCGTCGCGGTGTTCTTCCTCGACGACTATGTCGCCGCCGGCATCATGACGGCCGAGCAGGCTTGTGCCCTACGGGCCGGGGTCGCGGCGCGCGCAAACATCCTCGTCGCTGGCGGCACTTCGACCGGCAAGACCACGCTTACCAATGCGCTCCTGGCCGAAGTGGCGAAGACCGCCGACCGCGTCGTCATCATCGAGGATATGCGCGAGTTGCAATGCGCCGCGCCGAACCTCGTCGCCATGCGGACCAAAGACGGCGTCGCTTCGCTTTCCGATCTCGTCCGTTCGTCGCTCCGTTTGCGGCCCGACCGCATCCCCATCGGCGAGGTTCGTGGCAGTGAGGCGCTCGATCTGCTCAAAGCCTGGGGCACCGGCCATCCCGGTGGCGTCGGCACCATCCACGCTGGGTCGGCGCTCGGCGCGCTGCGCCGTCTCGAGCAGCTCATCCAGGAAGCCGTCGTCACCGTGCCACGCGCTTTGATCGCAGAGACGATCGATCTCGTGGCCGTGCTGTCGGGACGCGGCTCCGCGCGCCGGCTCGCAGAACTCGCCCGCGTCGAGGGCCTCACTCCCGATGGCGACTATCGCGTCGTCGGAGCGATCAAGGCTTCGGACACACCACTTCCCACAGCAACCACGAAGGAAAGCTCCCATGAACCAGATCCTACATAAATCCCGTCAGAGAGTTGCCACTGCGGTGTCGACCGTGGTCATCGCCGCGCTGACGGCGCCCGCCGCGCATGCCTCCGGCTCCTCCATGCCCTGGGAGGCGCCACTCCAGTCAATCCTCGAATCCATCGAGGGGCCGGTCGCCAAGATCATCGCCGTCATCATCATTATCATTACCGGCCTGACGCTCGCGTTTGGCGACACCTCCGGCGGGTTCCGTCGCCTGATCCAGATCGTCTTCGGCCTGTCGATCGCCTTCGCGGCGAGTTCCTTCTTCCTGTCGTTCTTCTCCTTCGGCGGCGGGGCGTTGATCTGATGGCGGGCGCTTCCGATCAAGGCGGCGAACTGCTCGGCTTCTCGGTTCCCGTTCACCGGGCACTGACCGAACCGATCCTGCTGGGCGGAGCACCCCGCGCGATCGCCATCATGAACGGCACGCTTGCCGGCGCGGTCGGTCTCGGATTGCGTCTTTGGCTGGTCGGCATCGCGATCTGGGCGATCGGACACATCGCGGCGGTCTGGGCCGCCAAGCGCGATCCGCTCTTCGTCGAGGTCGGACGCCGCCATCTGCGCATTCCCGCGCATCTGGCCGTCTGAAGGGGAGCGCGCGCCAATGATGAACCTCGCCGAATACCGCAATCGCAACACCCGGCTCGCCGACTATCTGCCCTGGGTGGCGTTGGTCGGCCAGGGCGTCGTCCTCAACAAGGATGGCAGTTTCCAGCGCACAGCGCGCTTCAGGGGGCCGGATCTCGATTCCGCGGTCCCGGCGGAACTGATCGCCGTTGCGGGACGGCTGAACAACGCCTTCCGCCGTCTCGGTTCGGGCTGGGCGATCTTCGTCGAAGCGCAGCGCCATCCCTCGAACCTTTATCCCGACAGCCGCTTTCCCGATGCCGCATCCGCACTGGTCGACGCCGAGCGCAAGGCAAGCTTCGAGGAAGCGGGGACGCATTTCGAGTCGAGCTATTTCCTCACCTTCACCTATCTGCCACCGGCCGAGGATGCCGCGCGCGCCGAGAGCTGGCTCTATGAAGGTCGTGAGACCAAAGGCATCGATCCGCACGAATTCCTGACCGGCTTCGCCGACCGCACCGACCGCGTGCTCCGCCTGGTCGACGCCTTCATGCCCGAATGCCGCTGGCTCGATGACACCGAGACGCTGACCTACCTTCATGGCTGCGTTTCCACCAAGCGCCATCGTGTTCGTGTCCCCGAGACGCCCATGTACCTGGATGCGCTGCTCGCGGACCAGCCACTCGCCGGCGGGCTGGAGCCGCGGCTCGGCGACGAGCATCTGCGCGTGCTGACGATCACCGGATTTCCGACGGCGACCACGCCCGGTCTGCTCGACGAGCTCAACCGCCTCGCCTTTCCCTATCGCTGGTCGACCCGCGCGATCCTGATGGACAAGACCGATGCGACCAAGCTGCTGACCCGCATCCGGCGCCAGTGGTTCGCCAAGCGCAAGTCGATCGCCGCGATCCTCAAGGAGGTGATGACCAACGAGGCTTCGGTGCTGGTTGACACCGACGCGTCGAACAAGGCGGCCGATGCCGATCTCGCCCTGCAGGAACTCGGCGCCGACTATGCCGGCGTCGCCTATGTCACCGCGACGGTGACAGTGTGGGACGCCGACCCGCGCGTCGCCGACGAGAAGCTGCGTCTGGTCGAGAAGGTCATCCAGGGCCGCGACTTCACCGCGATGCCCGAGACGATCAACGCCGTCGATGCGTGGCTTGGATCGCTGCCTGGGCAGGTCTACGCCAATGTCCGGCAGCCGCCGATCTCCACGCTCAATCTCGCCCACATGATCCCCCTGAGTGCCGTGTGGGCGGGGCCGGAACGGGACGAGCATCTTGCAGCGCCCCCATTGCTGTTCGGCAAGACCGAAGGCTCCACCCCGTTCCGGTTTTCCCTTCATGTCGGCGATGTCGGACACACGCTGATCGTCGGCCCGACCGGCGCGGGCAAATCCGTGCTGCTGGCGCTGATGGCGCTGCAGTTCCGCCGCTATGCCAGTTCGCAGGTCTTCGCCTTCGACTTCGGAGGCTCGATCCGCGCCGCCGCGCTGGCCATGGGCGGCGACTGGCACGATCTCGGCGGCGGCCTGACTGAAGGCGATGATCAGAGCGTCTCGCTGCAGCCGCTCTCGCGTCTCGAAGAGACGGCTGAACGGGCCTGGGCCGCAGACTGGGTCGTGGCGATCCTGATGCGCGAAGGCGTCGAGATCACACCAGAGGTCAAGGAACATCTCTGGACAGCGCTTACCTCGCTCGCCTCGGCCCCAGCCGGCGAACGCACGATCACAGGCTTGGCCGTGCTGCTCCAGTCCAATGACCTGAAGCAGGCGCTCAGGCCCTATTGCGTCGGCGGCGCCTATGGACGGCTGCTCGATGCCGAGTCCGAGCATCTCGGTGAAGCGACCGTGCAGGCCTTCGAGACCGAGGGTCTGATCGGAACCGGCGCGGCGCCCGCCGTCCTGGCCTATCTCTTCCATCGCATCGAGGACCGGCTCGACGGCTCGCCGACCCTCATCATCATCGACGAGGGCTGGCTGGCGCTCGATGACGAGGGATTTGCCGGCCAGCTCCGCGAGTGGCTGAAGACGCTGAGGAAGAAAAATGCCTCGGTCGTGTTCGCGACACAAAGCCTGAGCGACATCGACGGATCAGTAATTGCGCCGGCCATCATAGAGAGCTGCCAGACACGGTTGCTGCTCCCGAACGAGCGCGCAATCGAACCGCAGATCACCGCGATCTACCGTCGCTTCGGCCTCAATGACCGGCAGATCGAGATCCTCGCGCGGGCCACGCCCAAGCGCGACTATTACTGCCAGTCGCGGCGCGGCAACCGTCTCTTCGAACTGGGCCTCAGCGAGGTCGCACTCGCTCTCTGCGCCACTTCCGCCAAGACCGACCAGACCGCCATCGCGCGCATCCTTGCCGAACATGGCCGCACGGATTTCCTCGCCGCCTGGCTACGCGAGCGCAGCGTGGATTGGGCGGCCGATCTCATTCCTGATCTCAGCAATCTCATCCCCCAGCCCAAGAAGGAGACTGATCATGAAGACACGTAAATCCCGTTCGCGCGCGGTGCGCTTTGCCGCAGCGCTTATCGCCGCGCCGGTCGCGGTGCTGCCGATGGTGCTGGCGCCGCCGGCCTCGGCGGCTTGGATCGTCTACGATCCCACCAACTATGCGCAGAACGTGCTGCAGGCGGCACGCGCGCTCGAGCAGATCAACAATCAGATCACACAGCTTCAGAACGAAGCGCAGATGCTCATCAACCAGGCGCGCAACCTGACGAGCCTGCCTTACTCGTCGCTCCAGCAGCTTCAACAGGCCGTCGGCCGCACGCAATCCCTTCTACAGCAGGCGCAGAACATCGCCTTCGACGTCCAGCAGATCGACCAGGCTTTCCAGCAGAAATACGCCAACATCGACATGAGCGCGTCGGAACAGCAGCTAGTCGCCGATGCGCGCTCTCGCTGGGAGAACACCGTCGGCGGTTTGCAGGACGCAATGCGCGTTCAGGCCGGCGTGGTGGGCAATATCGAAACGAACCGCGCCCAGATGGAAGCCCTGGTCGATCGGAGCCAGGGCGCGACCGGCGCGCTGCAGGCGACGCAGGCCGGCAATCAGCTCCTCGCACTCCAGGCCCAGCAACTATCCGACCTCACGGCCGTCATTGCCGCCAATGGCCGCGCCCAGGCGCTAACCGATGCCGAACGCACCGCCGCTGCCGAACAGGGACGTGTGCAGCGCGAGCGCTTCCTGACGCCCGGCAGCGGCTACCAACCCGGCAACGCGCAGATGTTCAACACAGGCGGTAACTGACGCGGCCGATGGCCGGAAAGGAGGGAGCGATGGAGGGCAAGATGCTGGCGCGGATAGGAGCGATCGTATTCGTCGCCTTCGCCATCACGGCGACGGTGATCGAGTTGACGCGCGATGAGGACCCTGCACGACCGGCTCCCGTGCCAGTGTTTGCGCCCTCCGTCGATCCGCTGCGCGCTGAACAGCGCCGCTGCCAGCAACTCGGTGAGGCCGCCGTTCGCGACGCCGAGTGCCTCGCGATCTGGGCTGAGACCCGCGACCGTTTCCTCGGCCGCGTACCGTCCGGCGCCGCATCCAGAGACGAGGAATAACGATCAATGGGCGGCACCGGCGTCATCGACAATTTCCTGGGGGTCTTCACCAGCTACATCGACAGCGGTTTCGGCCTGCTCGGTGGCGAGGTGGCCTTCATCGCGACAACGCTGATCGTCATCGACGTGACGCTCGCCGCCCTCTTCTGGTCCTGGGGTGCCGACGACGACATCATCGCAAGACTCGTCAAGAAGACCCTGTTCGTCGGCGTCTTCGCCTACATCATTGGCAACTGGAACAATCTCGCCCGCATCGTCTTCGAGAGCTTCGCCGGCCTCGGTCTGATGGCGTCGGGCACCAGTTTCTCCGCGGCCGATCTGATGCGGCCGGGCCGTGTCGCCCAGACCGGGCTCGATGCGGCGCGGCCACTGCTCGAATCCATTTCCGACCTGATGGGCTGGGTCGCCTTCTTCGAGAACTTCATCCAGATCGCCTGTTTGCTCTTCGCCTGGGCGCTCGTCCTGCTCGCGTTTTTCATTCTGTCCATTCAGCTCTTCATCACCCTGATCGAATTCAAGCTGACGACACTCGCCGGGTTCGTCCTCATTCCCTTCGGCCTCTTCGGAAAGACCGCCTTCATGGCCGAACGGGTGCTCGGCAACGTCATTTCGTCCGGCATCAAGGTGCTGGTCTTGGCCGTCATCATCGGCATCGGCTCGACGCTGTTCTCGCAGTTCACCGCCGGCTTCGGCGGCGTTACCCCCACAATCGACGAGGCCATGGCCGTGGTGCTCGCGGCACTGTCACTGCTTGGCCTCGGAATTTTCGGGCCGGGCATCGCCAACGGCATCGTTTCCGGAGGGCCGCAACTCGGCGCGGGTGCTGCGGTCGGAACCGGGCTTGCCGTGGGCGGCGCTGCCCTGGCGGGTGCCGGTGCCGCGGGTCTCGCAGCGAGAGGCGGCGGCATGGCGCTCTCCGGTACGGCCGCCGCCGCGCGCGGCGGCGCATCGGCCGCAGGTGGAGCCGCAACTGCCTATAGCCTCGGATCGGCCGGTCAATCCGGCGCGGCAGGCGTTGCTTCCGGTCTCGGCGCGGTGACGAGCACAGGCGCGAAGGCCGCGACGTCCCCGTTGCGGAGCGCCGCGGCCAGAGCGTCCGGCAGCATGAAACAGAGTTTCCAGTCGGGTGCTCGATCGGCCTTCGAAACCACCGGCGGGACACTGGGCGATACCGCCAGCACTGCAGGCGCCGCCGCCGCTCCATCCACACCAACCGATGGTGCGCCTGACTGGGCGAAGCGCATGAAGCGCTCGCAGCGTCTCTCCCACGGCGTCCAGGCCGCCGCGCATGCCGTGCGCTCCGGCGACAGCCACGGCGGCGCCAGTTCTGTCAATCTTTCCGAGGGGAACCGCTCATGAGCTTCTTCAAACGATCCACCACCCACTACGGCAACACCCCTGAGCCAGAGACGCCGTACCAGCGTGCGGCCCAGGTCTGGGACGAGCGTATCGGCTCCGCCCGCGTCCAGGCACGAAACTGGCGTCTGATGGCCTTCGGCTGCCTGATCCTGTCCGGCGGCTTCGCAAGCGCCCTGGTCTGGCAGTCCACCACCGGCAACGTCGTGCCCTGGGTCGTCGAGGTCGACAATCTCGGCGAGGCGCATGCCGTCGGACCGGCGGAGGCCAGCTTCGAACCGAGCGATCCGCAGATTGCCTTCCATCTCGCGCGCTTCATCGAGCAGGTGCGCGCGATCCCGGCCGACGCGATCATCGTGCGCCAGAACTGGCTGCGCGCCTACGAGTTCACCACAGATCGCGGCGCGCTGGCGCTCAATGACTATGCCCGCGCCAACGACCCGTTCACTCGGGTCGGACGTCAGCAGGTAGCCGTGGAGGTCTCCAGCGTCATTCGTGCCTCGCCGAATTCCTTCCGCGTGGCATGGACCGAGCGGCATTACGAGAACGGCCAGCTTTCCGCGACGGAGAGATGGACCGCAATCCTGACCATCGTCATCCAGCCGCCGCGCGACGCCGAGAGGCTACGCGCCAACCCGCTCGGGATCTACGTCAACGCCATCAATTGGTCGCGGGAGATGGGCCAATGAGCATGCACTCCCGCAAACCCGCGCTCCCGGTTTTCCGTAAAGCCACATTGCCGCTTGTGCTGATTTCCGCATCGACGCTCGCCGGATGCGCCACCTATCGCCCGCCGGAGATCAGTTACGACGACAGCGTGCCGCCGCTGCCGAGTGTCGAGCAACCGGTGACCGACGAACGACCGCGGCCGCTACACATGCCACCGGCGTGGACGGTCGCGCGAGGTGGACAGGCATCTTCCACACCGACGGGACAGGTCGAGAATGCCAATGTGGCCGCCCGGGTCGAGCCTCGCCGGGAAGGCTACTACAATGCGATCCAGATCTACCCCTGGAGCGAGGGGGCGCTGTATCAAGTCTATGCCGCACCGGGCCAGATCACCAACATCGCGCTCGAACCGGGCGAAGCGCTGACCGGCGCCGGTCCCATCGCAGCCGGTGACACCGCCCGCTGGATCATCGGTGACACGGAGAGCGGTTCGGGAATGTCGCGCCGCGTCCATATCCTCGTCAAGCCGACGCGGCCCGACATCGTCACCAATCTCGTCATCACCACAGACCGGCGCACCTACATGATCGAGCTGCGATCGCGCGACGATCCTTACATGCCCGCCGTCGCCTGGGCCTATCCGCAGCCTCCGGCCCCGCAACGCGCAACGCCTACATCACCGAGGATCCCAATCGCGTCGGCCCGCCACTACCGGTACGGACTACAGGGCGACAGCCCGCCCTGGCGTCCGGTCTCGGTCTTCGACGATGGGAGACGGGTCTACATCGTCTTCCCCGCCGGGATCGTGCAGGGTGAGATGCCGCCGCTCTTCGTCCTCGGCTCGGATGGCGAGCCCGAAATCGTCAACAGCCGCATCTACCGAAACATCCTGATCGTCGACCGCATCTTCGCAGCGGCCGAACTGCGCCTCGGCAGCGGCGACCGCCAGCTGACGGTCAGGATCGTGCGTACCGACGGGAGGCCCGCATCATGAGCGACATCGACAACACAAGGGAGGACGATGTGCCGCTCGACACACCTTCCACGGACACGGCTGAACCGATGCGCCTCCGCGGAACCCCGGCCCGTGTTACGCGGCTCTCGCGACGGGTCCTCGCCAGCCTCGGTCTGGTCGGAGCACTCGGTGTGGGTGGCACCCTGATCTACGCGCTTCAGACACCGGATAACGGAACTGGCGGAGACGAGCTCTATTCGACCGAGAACCGTAACACCGCCGATGGCTTGAATGACTTGCCCAGCGACTACACCGGTCCGGTGCTCGGTCCGCCCCTTCCGGGCGACCTCGGCCGTCCGATCCTCGACGCCCAGGAGCGCGGACAGCCCGTGCCGCCGCCCGCCATCAACGCGCCGGCCGTCGATCCGGAGGAACAACGACGGCTTACCGAAGAGGAAGCGGCGCGAACAAGCCGGGTGTTCTTCCAGACCGCACCAGGCGCTGCGCGGGAAACATCGGCACCAAACATCGCTGCGCTCAATCTCGGCAACCAGCCGGGCGCCGCACAGAACAACGATCTCGCCTTCCTCAACGCTCCCGTGGATCGTCGCACCGTGGCGCTCGATCGCGTCGTGCCGCCGGCATCGCCCTTCGTGTTGCAAGCCGGGTCCGTCATTCCGGCGGCACTCATCACCGGCATCCGCTCGGATCTTCCCGGTCAGATCACGGCGCAGGTCACCCAGCACATATATGACAGCCCGACCGGCAGCATGGTGCTGATCCCGCAGGGCACGCGCATCATCGGCGAATACAGTAGTGACGTAGGTTTCGGCGATCGGCGCGTGCTGCTCGTCTGGAATCGGCTGATTTTCCCAAACGGCCGCTCGATTGTTCTCGAACGCCAGCCCGGCGCCGATCCACAAGGCTATGCCGGGATCGAGGACGGAGTCGACTATCACTGGTGGGATCTGGCCAAGGCCGCTGGGCTGTCGACACTACTCTCGGTCGGGGCCGAACTCACCATGGATGACGATGAGCGATTGATCCAGGCGATCCGCAACGGTGCGCAGGACACGATCAACGATGCCGGCCAGCAGATCGTCCAGCGCCAGTTGCAAGTCGCACCGACGTTGACGATCCGACCGGGATTCCCGGTGCGCGTCATCGTCACGCGAGATCTCGTCCTCGAGCCCTATGGAAACTGAGCCATGACCGCCAAATTGAAGCTCTCGTCCGTTCCCGACGACAAGCCCGTCAAACTGACTGTAGAGCTTCCCCCGGACGTTCACCGCGATCTGCTCGACTATGCCGCCGTGATGGCGCGTGAGACCAGTCAAGCCGCGCCCGAACCGGCAAAACTGATAGCACCGATGCTGCAACGGTTCATGGCGACGGATCGTGTCTTTACGAAGGCCCGGAAGATGCTGCATCAGCCTTCGCAACCCCGCGCGCCAGGCTCAGAAACCGCCTGAGCGCCGGGTTGTCGTTTTCAGGACGCCAAGTCAACGAAAAGGGAATTGTCTCAGCTTTGCCGTCTTCTTCAAGCGGGATGAACGCGACGTTTGGGTAGCGAATACCCCGCCAATGCTCGCACATAAGCGTGACTCCTAGCCCCAAGCCAACGAGATTCATGATCCCTTCTCGGTCGACCCTGTGTTCTTGAACACATGCCTGACGGCCCAGGTCGCTGACCCTGCGGATAATGTAGTCATGAATTTCCGGTCCAGGTTCGACAGCGCCCACGACAAAGGGCATGGACTGCACATCACGCCATCGGACAGAACATTTCTCAGCTAATGGGTGGTCTTCTGCAACTGCGATGTAGAGCTGCTCGTTAGTCAGAAGAATCATATCGCCATACTCCGTGGGCGGCGCTCCTGCTGACATAACGACATCAACGATCCTATGGCTCATGAGTGTCATCAGTTCGCCGCGGTCAGCTTCGGTAAAGGTCAGCTCCACGCCGGAATGTTCCGCTAGAAATTCGATCACGACTTCACGAAGTGCCCCGCGCGACAAAGATGCGATTAGACCCAAATGCAATTTTCCATCGATCGCTGTGCCAGCCGACCTCGCGGCTCTCACCACGTTCAAGAACTCACTCCCAAGTCGGCGGGAATGAGTCGCAAAATGCCATCCAGCCGCTGTCAAACGAGCGCCTGCCTGGCTTCTTTCGAACATCGAAACGCCGAGCACATCTTCTATTTTCTGGATCCTGCGCGTAACGGCTGACTGACTGATACCGATAAGCTGACCGGCCCCGCGAAAACTTCCGGATTCGGCAACCGCGAGTATCATCTCGATATCGTATATTTCGAGATGTTTGCATTGACGCAGTGCGCCTAGACGCAGCCTTTCGATTTTGTTTGGAACCATCATTCGAAATCCACAAGCCGATCTGCCGGTGCCTCAAGATGTGACGCCGCGTTCTCGGGTATTGAACGCGCGTTGATCCTCAAAAGCGCGCTTGAAGGCCGGCCGCGCTTCGCCTCTAGCCACATAGGCGGCAAGGTTTGGGTATTCGTCCAGCAAACCTGCTGGCTTCAACCTTTGCAGCGCATGCACCATCATCAGGTCGCCTGCGCTGAACGCACCCTCCAGCCAGTCGGCATCGCCAAAACGATCGGCAAGCCCGTCAACGCCACCATCGCTCCAGCGTGCGTACCAGTCGTAATAGGTGCTGCAGGGGATGCCGAGCATCCTCAAGGTCTGCCGGGTCGGCAGATGTGACGCCTCGACCGTGCGGATGATCTCCAGCTTCTCGGACGCGGGATACCTCATTCGTCGTCGCCCCCATCCCCGATCATGCTTTTTTTGAGCAGCCGGTTCTCGAGCGTCAGCTCGGCCACGACCTCTTTCAAGGCCGCCGACTCCGATCTCAGTTCCTTAACCTCAGGCGCGGTCGCCTGCCTGGCCGTATCCCCCGACAGCCGGGCTTTCCCCGCTTCCAGGAATTCCTTCGACCAGGAATAGTACAGGCTCTCGGCGATCCCCTCGCGGCGGCACAGGGCAGAAATGCTCTCCTCGCCGCGCAAGCCGGCCAGGACGATCCTGATCTTCTCCTCGGCCGAGTAATGCTTGCGGGTCTTCCGCTTGATGCCCCTGACCAGCTTGTCAGCGGCGTCCTTCGATGTTCCGGATGTCTTGTTCATCTTCGCTCCATAATGGCTTCGATGAACCAGAAATCCTCCGTTGCTCAAACCACTAAATCTGTCCGGTAGGCGCTGACGTCAGACAGGTTATGGTGAGACCTGTTCTTCAATTCCGAGACATCCGTGCATCGTTCAACCCGGCCATTTCAATCCAGCCCTCTCGCGCACTGCGATAGACGGGTGCCCAACCCGTCACCTGTTTCAGTAGACGGTTCGAAGCACGAATCGAGCGGGTCAGCGACGTCGTCTTGTCTCCCAGTAGCAGTGCCAGGCTTCCCGGCGCCCGTACATAGGCCTTCCTTTCAGTGGCTACCGCCAGTGCATCGGCGTAGGCTTTCTTGGTGAGCGGCTCGTCGTCGCTGGCATTATAGGTGCCAGAAGGTGCGGTAAGGGCGGCAGTCACGGCGCGACCGCCATCTTCCACATGCGTCGAAGACAGATACGTCGAGCTTCGGCCAAGCTGGATGCATACGCCCCATTTACGCGCCAAGTCCAGGAATTCCTCGCTATGGGTGGCACCCGGTCCATAGAACCAGCCAAACCGGAGCACCACACCCCTGCCACCGGACGCAGCGAATCGGCGCGCGCTGGCTTCGGCAGCGTGATTGCCGCGCGCCATCGGAAAATTATCCGTGGGCGCTGTTTCATCCAGCCAAGTGTCGCCGCCATCGGAATAGAGCATGACAACCGATTCTTGAATGAAACGATCCGCGCCGGCCGCCAGGGCAGCATCGGCCAATGTAGAGGATCCTTCGATGCGGATCCGGTCATTCATATCCCAGGCTCTGGACTTCATGAAGTTGGAATTCGGCGGGATGGCCGTGGCAAGGTTCACGACGGCCTCATGTCCCCTGATGACCTCCTCCAGCCCAACCCGATCGAACAGCGATACCTGCACGGGACGGGCACCGAGAGCGGCGACCCACCCCGCCTTCTCTACCGACCGGGCGAGCACGCTCACCTCGTGCCCTGCCAAAAGAAGGGCGCTTAGCGCGTGGCGCCCGATCGCGCCTGTTCCGCCGGTCAGGAAAACTCTCATGGCATAATATAACTCTCAGGAGCCCTGCAATGAAGTCGTCGTCAATTCTTACAGATTGGCGACGAGGGTCGCCGCCACTATGATCGCCGCAAATACCATCCAGCCGAAATGCCGCCCGCCACTAACCAGGAAATTTCCGGCAACACCATAAAGTATGGGCGAACAGGCTAGCGGAATGGCCCAGCGCAGGTCCTCATGCGGCACCAGCCAGGGCGAGATCGCCACAAAGGCGCCGATCATCGCCCATGTCACCGTGCTGTATTGCCAGATCATGCCGACAAAGCCCTTCGCCCATTTGTGCGTATACGTGGCCGGACCAATCAGTTTGGACTGACCGAGGTAACCGTGAATGAGCGCTGCGATCATGCATGCAAGTCCGATTGGCACCAGAAGGTACTGCATTAACTTTCTCCATACATTAGTGTATAGAGTTGCATTTTGCGGCGAACAAGTCAAGACAGTTATGTATGGAAAAGACCGAATCACTTACCGCTGACAGCTGGCTGAATGCAGGACTGGTCGCGCTGGCCGAAGGTGGCCCCTCCATGCTCAAGGCAGACGTGCTCGCCCGCCGGCTCGGCGTATCGCGCGGCAGCTTCTACTGGCACTTCCGCGATGTAGCAGATTTCCAAGACGCCCTGCTTCGGCGCTGGGCAGAACTAGCCGTCGAAACACCAATTGCGATGGCGCGAGCGGAAACACTTGGACGACCCGCAGAAGCTCTTGCAAACCTAATTGAACAGGCGATGAGCTCCCCGATCCGCCTCGAGGCAGCTGTATCGGCCTGGGCCGTTCAGTCGGCGCCCGTTCAGCGGGCCGTTCGCAAGATCAACCGGCGCCGTATCGAGCTTTTGACTGATCTGCTGAAAGCCATCGGTTTCCAAGAAAGTGTTGCAAAGGCTCGCGCGCGTCTGCTGTGCGCGGCGTACCTCGGCCGAACCCATCTTGAAGCAGAAGATTTCGGATCAGAAGAGCGCGAAGAGCTAATCGATGCGTTCTCACGGCAACTACCGATCACCAGAAAGAACATCGCGGCAATCCATCCAAAGACCAGCGACAGATAGGCCCGCATTCCAATATCCAGTGATGATCGATGTGATCAAACCGATCGCGCCGACTGCAGAATTCGCCGATGGATATTCCGCAGAGGCCATCCCCAACTAATGAACACCGCCACTATACGAGTTGGCCGCATCGCGTGACAGGTCAACTCAAAGCTATATCTGCGGGAACAGTTAATCGCGGGCTTCTTGTGGATTGCATCAAGCTCTCGCAACTACACTTACCCCGGCGATGACCAGACAAAGCCCGATCGCCTTGGCGATGGAAAACGGGCGTTCGGCAAGACCCATCATTCCGAAATTATCATAGAGCGCCCCTCCGGCGAGGTTGCCGGTGACCACGATGACCAGAAACAGCGTCACGCCGAGGATCGGGATCGACTGCATCGAGATCACGACCTGAATGGCTCCAAAGAGACCACCGAGCCACACCCACATCGGAAGCGCCGCGAGTGTGACAGGCGTAAATGAACGAAAGCTGCCGGCAAGAACGGCAATGAGCCCGGTAACAAATGTCGCGGTCAGGAAGGCAAGGAAAACTGCCAGGAGTGGGTCACGCCCCAGACCTTCAGACAAACGTGCATAGATCGGCCCCTGCGCGGCGACCAGCATTCCACCGATGAAAGCAATTAGACCGGGTATGATCAAAGCGCCCTGCATCGCTTATAGACGCTTGAACATGTAGGTGGTTGAGTGGAACGCCTTGCCATCCGGATCCAGCGCGAAGCTTGGGATAACCCCTGCTTCTTCAAAACCGACAGAGCGGTAGAGCCGTTCCGACACATCGCCGGTGCGCGTGTCGAGAGTGACGAGGCTCTTTCCAGATTGCTGAGCGACATCGAACGCTTTGTGCAACAACGCCTTGCCGATCCCACGCCGCCGTGCATCGGGATGCACGATCATCTTGGATATCTCGGCACGATGGGGCTGGTTCGGCGGAAGGCCGACGACCAGTTGCACGGTGCCTACCAATCTCTCATCGGCAATCGCTCCGAAGAGATGCCGCGTCCCGCCTTCGACGGCAGCCCTTACATCTGTCATCCAGAACCGCTCGGCCTCCGCCCGCGACATGGGCGCCATGAAACTGATGGCCGCCCCGTCTGCAACGCTGTCGATCAGGACTTCGCAAAGGCCGTCGAGATGGGGCGCCACTCCAGCGGCATCGATCTGAACGATTTCCACTGCAGCCTCCGTCATTTGAGCGCGATCACATATTTACACGGAGTGTCCGATGTCCTGAAACGCGTCTCGCCAAAGAGGATGTATCGCAGGCAATCCCCGCCCTTCAGTACATGTGCAGTTCCCTCCACCGTGACTTCGATGCTACCCGACAGAACATAGAGATGGTGCTCCTGTCCGGGAATGGCGGGCGCCGCGTATATTATGGTTTCGTTGCGCCCCAACTCGCATTGGATCAGCTCAAGTGAGAGTTGTCCGTTAGAAGGCGAGACACTGCGGCGCAGGAAACGGTGTTCCGGATCCTGCCAGGTTGCCTGATCCTCGCGGCTGACAACAGGTTGGAATCCCTGCTCAAGCGGCGCAAGTAGCTGGGAGATCGGCAGGGCGTAGGTCGAAGCCAGGCGCCCGAGTATTTCTGCCGTCGGGCTGGTTTCGGCATTTTCGATGCGCGAAAGCGTTGCCCGGCTGACCGAGCTCCGATCCGCAAGTTCAGCAAGTGTGAGACCAAATCTCTCGCGGAGATCTCGGAGGTGCTTTGCAAGCGTGATAGAATCGGAAGTTGACGCATTTCCCATATATGGGATATTTCCCTATTATGGGATCACTGTCAACTAGTGTTTCTGTCCTTATTCCGCAGTTCGATCATTAGCTTCAGCGTGCATTTCCACGCGCGTCTTGATCACGAGGACGAGCAACAGGCTAGCTGCAGTTCATTTCCGAACCCGCAGCAATCCCGGAATTTAGGCAGCCCTGGTCTTGGACAAATCCTGGCGTGGCGAAGCGCCGAACTTGCGCGCATATTCGCGGCTGAACTGGGTCGGACTTTCATAACCGACCTCAAATGCGACGGACGACACGGGACCGGCAGTCTCGATCAGCAGGCGCCGCGCCTCCGTCAGTCGCAAGTCCTTGTGGTACTGCAGCGGAGACGTCCCCGCGATCGCCTTGAAGTGCTCGTGAAAGGCGGAAACGCTCATACCTGCAATATTTGCCATTTGAGGAACGCTCAGTGAATCGGCGAGGCCAGTGCGCATCCGTGTTATGACTCGACCGATCTTGCTGGCCGCGCTGTCCCGCCAAAGCATCTGACGCAGCATGCCTCCATGATCCGCCTGCAGCAGACGGAAATGGATTTCGCGGATAATCAAAGGAGCCAGTGCCGCCGCTTCCACCGGATCCCGACTGGCTTGGAAAAGACGCGCAAAGGCATCGATCAATTCGGGAGCCGTCTTCGATGCAATGGCGCTCTGGGCGCCTTGATCCGAACCGAAATCGCCAATCTCGTCTTGGAGGCTTCTGGCGACACCAAGATCGACCGACAGGATCATCGCCACATAGGGTGCGTCAGGGGCCGCTTCGGTGATCGCGGCCACAACTGGCAGAGAATGGCTGACGATCAGCGAATCCCCTGCACCAAAAACCACGCGCCGTTCACCGATGCGCGTTTCTTTGCTTCCTTGGAGAACCAGGCAGATGACCGGATCGTAGATCATGGGCTCGAATTTGCCCGGTATCGGGTCGCACATCACGAACAGGCCGGGAACCGAAGTCGCGTAGTGTTGCCCGGTTTTCTCGTGTTTCCGGCTGAACTGGACGATATTGCGTATCAGGTCAGGGTCAGTCATGAAAGAATTTCCGGAGATGGATTGTTCCCATCTTGTGTACTGCATTCTACCTTATCGGCAAATCAAAATTCCAATCAATGGAGAATCAGGCAAGTCATTGCGAGAAACAGGCAGGCGCAGGCGCGGCGCAGGCGCTAGCTTCTGCATAGTCCAACGATGGAGTTTATCGATGACCAAAATCGCTCTGATCACCGGAGGCAGCCGCGGCCTTGGCCGCAACACTGCACTCAAACTGGCCCGCGAGGGCTGTGGGATCGTGCTGACCTACCACTCTCGCCGCGAAGATGCCGACGCTGTTGTCGCGAAAATCGAAGCCATTGGCGGCAAGGCCGTCGCTCTGCAACTCGACACCGGAGATATCACGAAGTTTGCCCGGTTTCGGGACGATTTTGCAACCGCATTGCAGAAGACCTGGCAGCGCAAGACTTTCGATTATCTTGTCAACAATGCCGGACACGGGGTTCATGCGCCGTTTGCCGAGACAACCGAAGAACAGTTCGACAGCTTGATGAACGTCCACCTGAAGGGCGTGTTCTTTCTCACACAGACTTTGCTGCCGCTCATCGAAGACGAAGGCCGGATCGTGAACCTGTCGACCGGTCTGGCACGCTTCTCCTTGCCCGGCTATGCGGCCTATGCTGCGATGAAAGGTGGGGTCGAGGTGCTAACCCGCTATATGGCCAAGGAACTCGGGCCGCGCGGCATTGCCGTCAATGCCATCGCGCCTGGCGCAATCGAGACCGATTTCGGCGGCGGTGTCGTACGCGACATGCCCGAAGTCAACAAGATGATTGCAGCAACAACGGCAATGGGCCGCGCCGGCCAGCCGGACGATATCGGCGAAGCCATCGCGAGCCTCCTGACCGGCGGTAGCCAATGGATTACCGGACAGCGGATCGAGGTCTCCGGCGGCCAGAGCCTGTGATGCCGATCAATTGAAGTTCTATAATTAATTACAGTGACGCCGACCTCAAACTTGAAGGATACCTGTCATGCGCTACCGTCGCCTCGGCCAAAGCGGCCTCTTCGTTTCCGAACTCTGCCTCGGCACCATGACCTTTGGCGGTTCGGACGGCATGTGGGGCCAGATCGGCCAACTACGGCAGGAAGAGGCTGACAGGCTGATCGAAACCGCACTCGATGCTGGCATCAATTTCATCGATACCGCCAATGTCTATGCCGACGGAAAGAGCGAGGAGATTGTCGGCCAAACGCTGCGAAACTTGGGCGCCAAACGCGAAGAAGTCGTGATCGCCACCAAGGTTCACGGCCAGATGGGCGAAGGTCCCAATGCGCGGGGCTTGTCGCGCGGCCATATCATGGATCAGGTCAAGGCGAGCCTGAAGCGCCTGCAGCTCGACCATATCGACCTTTATCAATGTCACGGATTTGATCCGGCGACGCCGGTCGAGGAAACGCTGGAGGCACTCGATGCGCTCGTCCAGCAAGGGCATATCCGCTATATCGGCGTGTCCAACTGGGCAGCCTGGCAGATCGCGAAGGCACTCGGGATTTCGGTGGCACGGCAACTGGCACCAATTGCCTCGCTGCAGGCCTATTACACACTGGCAGGCCGCGATCTGGAGCGGGAACTGGTTCCCATGTTGTTGTCTGAGAATGTCGGGCTGATGGTTTGGAGCCCGCTCGCCGGCGGATTCCTGTCCGGCAAGTTCGACCGCGAGGGCAAGACCGGCGAGGGCCGGCGCGTGAATTTCGATTTTCCGCCTGTCGACAAGGATCGGGCCTATGATGCAATTGACGTGATGCGCCGGATCGCTGCCGACAAAGGCTGCACCGTGCCGCAGGTCGCCATAGCTTGGCTTCTCCACCAGAAGGTGGTGACCAGCGTGATTGTGGGTGCCAAGCGCGTTGAACAGTTAACCGACAATATCGGCGCCACCAGTGTCTCACTGTCGGATGAAGACCTTTCAGCATTGGACGAAATCACCGCCCTTCCTGCCGAGTATCCCGGCTGGATGATGCGGATGCAGAATACCTATCGTGAAGATCTGATGCGGAACCAACTGCGCTAGAAGAGCAAAAACCGGCACATTCGTTTCGCTGCAGGCGGGGAACAGGCCCGAGGCATCGCTCGGACCGTGGATTGCTATATCTGTCGATCAAGCACAGAAAGCGTCAGGCTGCAGTAGGCAACGAGCCATCCGTCGGAAGTGGTGGAGACTGCTACACCGGTGCGCTCGCCGAAACGATCAATGGTCCCTTCAAGGCTGCGATCGGTCATCGCCGTCGCCCATGGCGAAGCTTCGACATCGTGAAATACGCTACACTCGAATTTGTCGACTGCTTCAACAACCGCCGTAGGCCGGAACCCACCGGAAGCATCCCGGCAGCAGAGCCCGAAGCAATCTACTATTCGGCTCTGGAAACTGACGCCATGGCCGCGTAACTTAAACCAACCAGCCTCCGGCAATCCCGGGACAGTTCAAACCTCCACAAACTGACTGGGCCAGCATTAAAAGTCCGGTTCTTGCCATAAGTACGGAAGATGACGCTTTCCATACGGCAAGCCGCGCTGCGAACATCGTGAATCATGTCGACGATGGCACGCTCGTCTTGTTTCCCACAGGTGGTCATGCACTTGTTGGCCGCCTTGATGAGGTGCTTGAAGCTGGAGACATGTTCCTCCGTTCCAACGCTGACCTTCTTGAAATCCCCGACTGACGAGATCAGATGAGTTTGGACAAGGACGAACTTGGAATTCCGATCAATACTTCCACAGTTGAAAAACACATACTATTCCTTGCTGCCACCAAATCCGGAAACAATCCGCATCACGACCCATCTGTTTTTCCCTATCTGCCGTACAGGCTCAAACCCGTGTTTCTCGAACATTGACAGCGCGCCGTTGAAGAGAAATGAACCGGAAACCTTGCGATCGCCAGTGTCCTCGGGATAGGCCTCCACGGTTCCTCCTCCGAGCTGTGCGATTTCGTGAAGCGCGCCTTCAAGTGCAATTGATGCTACACCTTTGCCCCGATAATCCTTGGCCGAAAAGAAACAGGTGATCCGCCAGTCCGGAAGCTCGGGATCGGTCGCCAGATAGGCTCGCCGGTTCTTGATGCGCGGAAGTTCTTCCGGCGATCCGAACTGGCACCAGCCGACACATTTTGCGCCGTCGAAGACCAGGGCTGCGTGTGCCCGGGCTTCCCGCACTAGGCATTCCTTCTCCTTCCGGTTCAATTCAGCGGATTTGCCCCAGCCCTCACCTTTGGCGTGAAATCCCATGCACCAACATCCGCCCCAGACGCCGTTGTGTGCTTCGACCAATTGCGCAAAGTCCGGCCATGTCTTCTTCTCAAGGCATTTCACACTGAATCGCGTCATGCTTATTGTTCCAATATTCTTTAAATCAAGCCTGCCTTGTTTACTTTTCCTCCTCCCCGCCGTCCCACCACTTGAGCACCCGTAGGGCGCGGAGCGTCAACCATTTAGACGGCTTTCCCGGTCCATCATCGAACTCAAACCACACTCGGCCAGGCAACCTCCAATCCATCGCCCAAGTGTTGTCAGGCATTTGCCGGGAGCGAAGGAATTCTATTGAATCGCGCAACCGGGAATCGGATGGGCCTCCATCGAAGAGGGTGCTTGCGCGGAAATAGTCCAAGGCTCGAAGGATATCATAGCGCCAGCGATAAGGGTAAAGAAGCTGGAGGAACTTTCCGTCCGCAGGTTGACCAGTCTTTAAACGACGGAACAAATGTCGCTTTAGTAAGTATGCCTCGCCTGCCTTGCGAGCTTGTTTCGACGCCGTTGTTCCGCCGGTCGCCTTCTCGAATTCCAGCAAACCTTCCAGCACGTTAATTGTCGTGGCAAAGGAAGAACAGACGGAGCCGTTCGTACGTTCGCAATTCCAGCCGCCATCGGGTTGGCGGTCAGCAAGCAGCCGTTGGACGATTGTAGAAACGTTTGCTCCGAAGTAAGCGCCATCGGCGACCGTACGCCCGTTAATACATTCCTCGACTTCACCTTGCCAGAACGGTTCGCCGGCATGGTCCCAACGGCCACTATAGCTGATCAACTCAATCGTGCGCCTTGCTGACTCAGACTGAGGGTCGAGACCGAATTCGCGAAGTTGCGTCAGGACGAAGCTCGTCGCTGTCCATGGCTGCCCTTCCGTTCTCCATTGGCTCGCAGAGAAGCCACGTGGAACAAAAGCACCGCCGGCCCACAGCCCATCTCGGTCCTGGCAAGAAAGCAGTGTTGCGCCCCAGCCTTCCGTTTCCACTTTCCGGCGCTCATCGCTCCAGTCCTCCTCCGGGAGATTGAGCAGATCACGCATTGTCTGCCACCGTAGCGATGGGTCAGAGTCGAGAAGCCAAGCAACGACAGAATCGGAGTGGATTGTCATAATGCTTTTTTGCCTTTCTCATCATGCAGGCACCACCACCGATACGGTTTCGACTGTAGTATCCAGGTCGGTGAGTCCTTGCATGTAATCTGGCATCCGAGTGGCCCAGATCGAGAAATGTGAACTGCGTGCTTCCACGCACGGCCAATGGTGAAACAGGTAAGATAGATCGAATCGACCTAGAAATCTGATCGAACCAGTCGTTACCATTGAATTTCCAACCGCGTTCTCGCACATCTTCAAATCATTTCACGGGATCTGGTCAGGCCGCAAGCGCCTCTGGCCGGTTGCGCAGCGCGTTGAAGACCTGATCGGGAACGGTGATACGCGGATCATTCGCATAGGTTTCGCGAAGTGCCGCAAAGTGCTTGTCCGGTTCCCGGCTGAACGCTGCGAGCCTGTCGAAGAAGGCCAGTTGTTGGTCGTCCAGCGTCTCATCAGGTCGCGGCATCGCTCCCCAGACGTCCCACGGCTGAAGCTCCATGCCATTCAGGGCAGCGATATCGCGAACCAGGTTGCCCGCTACCATCCATTGCCCGTGCATGCCAACAAAGGATATCCCGAACTGCGACGGATCGGCCTTTCCGGTGCGGCATATCTCCCACGCGTCGCCGGCCACGAGCATTCGGTCACGGGGAACGTCGGCGATGTCGTGCGAGATGTTCAGATTGCGCCGCCAAGTCGCATCGAATTGCGGGTCGGCGAATTTCCAACAGTCGCTTTGCGCGTCCCAATACTCGCAGACCCAGTGGTCTTCGAACAAGCCGGGATTGAAATAAACGCCGAAGCCACAGCGCGCCCGGGCCGGGATGCCTTTTTCGCGCAGTGCCGCGATGAGCAGCATCACAAAGTTCCGGCATCGGCCTGCGATGCGGTTTTCCGGTAGGCGCTCTTTGGTAATAGCGCGGTTATCGAGTTCGAGAATCCTGTCGAGAATGGCTTTAGCGGTCCGCAGATATATATCCTGCATGCGATTGCCGGACAGGTTGCAGCCGTAGAAGTCCGCCGCAACAGCATCGTAAATAGCGAGACCTTGTATTGCGCCAATCACGTCGTTGAAATCGTCAGCGAGACGGCGAAGTGCCTCTGCATGATTTCCGGGGGCGCTGAACGGGGAGTGCTTCGTGTAAAAGTCGCGAATTTCTGAACTGGTCATGATTGGTCTCCTCCCTGTTTGGGTTTGTCGAACAGCAGTTCAATGTAACGTTTCAGATGCACGACGCTTTCGCGCGCAAGTTCCGCGTCTCCCGTCGCCTTTGCGAGGATGAACGCGCCTTGAAGCACGGCCTGGGTGTGCCGGGCGAGGCCTTTGGCCGTCCAACCCTCATTAAGGATGCCGCGCATCTCCATCGCCGCTTCGATATCGGGCTCCAGCGTTGCCGCATGGTCGAAGATGCTCGCCGCGCAGGCATCGCGGATGGCCGGATGGGAGTCAAAAACCTCCTGAGTCATGGTTCCGACCAGACAGGTGAAGGCCGACGGATCGCCCTCGATTATCGCCTTGCGGAAATCGAGATAGGCCAACACGCGGTCTAAGGGATCGTCCGGCTCGTGGTAGGGCGCACTGGCGAACAGAGCGGAAGTTGTTTCCGTCCAGAAATCGGCAGCAGCGACACCGAGCGCCTCCTTGCTTTTGAAATGGTGGAAATAGGCGCCCTTGGTGACGCTGGCAGCTCCGCACAGATCATCGACGGTCGCTGCGGCAAAACCTTTCTGCCGGATGACGTCTCGGGCGGCTTCCAGAAGTCTTGTGCGGGCATCGCCGCGTTGTGGGTCTCGTTTGGTCGGTCTTGGCATGGCAAATACATACCATATAGTTGGTATGTATTCAAGACACTCCGTCTTCGACCCAGTCTAGCGTTTCCGGGTAGGTGGCTATCAATGCGATTCAACTGGGCGCAACGACCGGCACGGTATCGGAACTGATCCCACAAGATCCGCGATCCTGCGAAATCGAAACCGACAACCAAACGGATGCATACATCGTACTTGATTACGTTTGCCGCGAAGTGATTGCTAGAGCAATCGGTAGCAATTCTGCAAACCGCTAACTTATTGAATTTATTGGTCCACTCGACAAGATTCGAATCTGTAACCTCTGCCTTCGGAGGGCAACGCTTTATTCGGCTGATCCATGGCTAGTAACTCGTCCCGCCGATTTGCACGCTACAGTCGCCGGTTGTTGCGCCTCGCCCAAGTTGGACTTTTCATCGCTGATTGAAAGCTCTCTCATGAACTCGTCGATTGTCGACGGGATTCTGAGAGTGATGGCAGCCCAGCGAGAAAGGAAGGTTACGAAAGACCACAACTCCACGGGTAAGGTGGGGTCTGCCGACGCGCACCTTGCTTTGGACGAACCTGTGCTTCGGCTCGCGCGTCTGATCGGTCGCCAGATTGCGCGCGAACAATTTGAGCGGCTAGTTTCTCGGGACCGAAAGCTCATTCGGCGAAAGAGCAGCTAACCTACGTAGGCTGCATCACATACAGGCATGTTGCCCCGGTGGCAGGATCGCCGCCGGGGTTTCGATATTTGACCTTGAGACCATAATGGTCCCGTGCTACATAGAGACTCAAATGAGGATCATTGCCCGCCGTACGTTACGGGAGTTTGTCGAAAGCCTCGCGGGGCAAAAGAATCAGCCGGCCGTGAAGGCCGCGCTCGATGCCTGGTTCGATGAAGTCAGCAAGGCAGAGTGGGCAAGTTCCGCCGATGTGAAGAGACACTACGCCACGGCCAGCATCGTCAACGCCGAGCGAATTGTCTTCAACATCAAGGGCAACGACTACCGCTTGGTGGTGGCTGTCGACTTCGAGAAGGGTATTGTCTGGATCAAGTGGATCGGCACGCACAAGGCATATGACAGGATAGACGTAGCTGAGGTGAAACATGGCGACTGAGCTAAGACCTATCCGCTCCGAAGCGGACTACGATGCGGCGCTCGAAGAGGTTGAACGCCTTTGGGGCGCCAGGAGTGGCACGCCGGAAGGTGATCGCCTCGACGTGCTCGCAACGCTGATAGAGGTCTATGAGGCGAAGCACTATCCGATGGATCCGCCCGATCCAATCGAGGCGATTCGGTTTCGGATGGAGCAGCAGGGGCTCACCCGCAAGGACCTCGAACCGATGATCGGTCCCCGTAACCGGGTCGCCGACGTTCTCAATCGCAAGCGTGGCTTGTCCATCGATATGATCCGGCATTTGCATGAGCAACTCGGAATTTCTGCCGAGGTGCTGATCCGGCCGAGCCGCTTCGACAAGGTTGCATGACCGGAGGATTTGCATGATGCGCGTCGCGCTCTACGCTCGCTATTCCTCGGACAATCAGCGGGAGGCCTCGATCGAGGACCAGTTCCGTATCTGCCGGGAGCAGGCGAAGCGCGAGAAATGGAAGATCGTCGGCACCTACAAGGATGCCGGCATCTCCGGTGCGAGCATGATCTTGTGTCCGGGCATCCAGTCACTGCTGCAGGACGCCCAGGCCGGGCAGTTCGACATGGTGCTGGCCGAAGCTCTGGATCGCATCTCCCGCGACCAGGCCGACGTCGCGACTTTCTTCAAGCATCTGAAGTTCGCCGGCGTACCGATCGTAACGCTGGCGGAAGGCGAGATCAGCGAGTTGCATGTCGGCCTGAAGGGAACCATGAATGCGTTGTTCCTCAAGGATCTCGCCGCCAAGACACATCGAGGCCTTCGTGGTCGCGTGGAGGAAGGCAAGTCCGGTGGCGGGCTCTGCTATGGCTACAAGGTCGTCAAGCAACTCGATGCCCGAGGAGAACCGATCCGAGGCGATCGGGAGATCGACGAGGCTGAGGCGAATATCATCCGTCGCGTCTTCCGCGAATTCGCATCAGGAATCGGTCCGCGAACGATCGCACGCACACTGAACGAAGAGGGTATTCCGGGACCTAACGGCAAGCCGTGGGGAGACACCACGATCCGTGGCCATGTGAAACGCGGAACGGGTCTCATAAATAACGAGCTCTATATTGGCCGCCTGATCTGGAACCGGCTGCGCTACATCAAGGACCCGTCGACCGGCAGGCGCGTCTCGCGCCTCAACCCGGAGAGCGAATGGTTGATCCGCGAGGTGCCCGAGCTGCGCATCGTCGATGACGCGCTTTGGCAGGCGGTGCGCGAGCGACAGGGCGTCATCGCCGAGAAATATGCAAGCGTCACCGAAGCCGTGCGCAAGCACCACAAGAAGAACCGCCTGAACGGCAGGCGCAGACCCCAATCCCTTCTTTCCGGCCTGATCTTCTGCGGATGCTGCGGTGGCCCCTATTCGCTGCGCGGAGCGGGCCGCTTCGCCTGCTCGAACCATATCAGCAAAGGCACTTGTTCCAACAGCCGCACCATTCCACGCGAAGAGTTGGAGAACCGCGTTCTCTCAGGTCTCAGGGATCGGATGATGACACCTGAGGTCGCCGCAGAGGCCATGCGCGCCTACGCGGAGGAAACCAACCGGCTGAACCGCGAGCGCCGCTCGAACGGCAATGCCTGGCAGGCGGAATTGGCTAAGGTGGAGAAGGACATCCGCGGAATCATCGAGGCAATCAAGGCCGGCATGTTCCATGAGAGCATGAAAGGGGAGATGACGGCGCTGGAGAACCGCAAGGCCGAGCTGGCCGCCCTGCTGGCCGACGCGCCGGAGGACAAACCAGACCTGTTACCAACGGCCTCAACGATCTACGCGAAGAAGGTCGCAAAGCTCACACAGGCCCTGAATCGCCCCGCAGAGCGCCAGGAAGCGGCCGAGGCCCTGCGGATGCTGATTGAGAAGATCGTCCTCACTCCAGGCCAGAAACGCGGCGAGATCGATGCCACGCTTTATGGCGAACTTGGACAGATCCTGGCGTGGACGGAGCGGCAAGCCCTTGGAAGGGCTTCAAAAACAAACACTCCCGGAGGGGCTTCCTCGGGAGTGTTGGTATCGGTGGTTGCGGGGGCAGGATTTGAACCTACGACCTTCAGGTTATGAGCCTGACGTATCGGCTTGCCGGGACTTCCCGCTGGACTTCCATCGAGACCAGAGCGTCACTATTCCTGCCCAGCGACACAGCTGTCGCCGCGGAGTCCCCGCCCGACAGCATCGTTTCGGGTCTTCGGTCAGTACCAGGCCGCGCAATCCGCGTCGCCCCTGACAGAAGGACCGAACCATGCCAAGGCTTTCCGATACCCAGGCCATCCTGCTCACTGCTGCTGCGGCGCGCACGGACCTGAGCCTCCTTCCCGTCCCGGACACGATCAGGCTGAAAGGCGGGGCGCTCGACAGGACAGTCAAGGCCCTGCTCGATCGGGGCTTCGTCACCGACGGCACCGGGACTGGCGCGACGGCGCAGCCGACAACGGGCGGCAATCACCTTGTCATCACGCCGAAGGGCCTTGCAGCGATTGGTCCCGAGATCCGGGATGTGGGGCCGCCAGCATCCGTGGATGGACCGGGCGCCGGCCAGAAGACCGACACGGCCGTGCGGCCCGACCGTCCTGGCGGCAAGCTCGGCATCCTGCTCGACGCGGTCGCACGGCCGACGGGCGCGACGCTCGATGAGCTGACCACTGCCACCGCCTGGCTGCCGCACACCACCCGGGCCGCCCTCGCCCGGCTCCGCCAGCGCGGCTTCGATGTGCGCCTCGCGACGACGGAGGGACGCAAGGCCTATCGCCTTGTCGAGGCGGCCTGATGCCGAACCCGGTGGCAGGAGACGGCGTGGAATTCGCGCCGTCTGACGATTTGTCGCTGGACGAGCGCATTGCCGACCTCGCCGGGCTGCCGATCGCCGACCTGCGAATGGCCTGGTCGGACGCCTGGGGCACGCCACCACCGAAGGGCGCCCGGCGGCGCCTCTTGATGCTCGGCATCGCCTGGAAGTGGCAGGCCGAAACTCTCGGCAGCGAGTCGCAGCAGCTGGAGCGTCGGCTCGCGGCGCTCGAAGCCGGCTTCCGTCAGGGCGGTGCGGTCGATGCGCGGGCTGCGAAGCAGGGAACGGCCCCACGGCTCCTCCCCGGCACCCGGCTGATGCGGGCCTGGGGCGAGGAGCGGCACGAGGTCATCGTCACCGAGACCGGCTTTCTCTGGCGCGGGAAGGGCTGGACCTCGCTCTCGGCCATCGCCCGCGCGATCACCGGAAGCCGCCGCAACGGTCCGGCCTTCTTCGGCCTGCGCGACGGAGATGCGGCATGAGCGGGACCAAGGGTGGCCGCAGGGCGATCCGCTGCGCGATCTACACCCGCAAGTCCACCGAAGAGGGACTGGACCAGGACTTCAACTCGCTCGATGCCCAGCGCGAGGCCTGTGCCGCCTACATCCTCAGCCAGAAGCACGAGGGCTGGACCGGGCTCCCTGACCGCTACGACGACGGCGGCTACTCCGGCGGCTCGATGGAGCGCCCTGCCCTGACCCGGCTGCTCGCCGCCATCGAGGCCGGCGGGGTCGATGCGGTGATCGTCTACAAGGTCGACCGGCTGACCCGGTCGCTCGCCGACTTCGCCCGCATCGTGGCGATCTTCGACGCAGCCGGCGTCTCCTTCGTCTCGATCACCCAGGCCTTCAACACCACCACCTCGATGGGAAGGCTGACGCTCAACGTGCTCCTCAGCTTCGCCCAGTTCGAGCGTGAGGTCACCGCCGAGCGCATCCGTGACAAGATCGCCGCCTCGAAGGCCAAGGGCATGTGGATGGGCGGCATCGTCCCGATGGGCTACCGGGCCGAGGCGCGCAGCCTCGTGCCGGAGCCGGAGGAGGCCAGGCAGGTGACGCGGATCTTCGAGCGCTACCTGGCGCTCGGCTCGGTGATCGCGCTGAAGGCAGAGCTTGATGCCGCGGGCATGCGCACCCCCCTGCGCCGGCACCGCAACGGTCGCACCACCGGCGGCACCGCCTTCTCCCGCGGCAAGCTCTACGCCATGCTCGCCAACCCGGTCTGCATCGGCCGCATCCGGCACCGGGACAAGGTCCATCCCGGCCAGCAGGATGCGATCATCGGGGAGAACCTCTGGGAGGCCGTGCAGCAGCGTCTCGCAGCCAACCGCCGCCAGCGAGCGACCGGCGGATCCGCCGGTGACCCAAGCCCGCTCGCGGGCCGGGTGCGCGACCCCGATGGCCGCAAGATGCGCCCGAGCCATGCCCAAAAGAAGGGGCGGCGCTACCGCTACTATGTCACCGCTGCCCTGATCGAGGAGGGAGTCGCTCACGGCGCGCGGGGCTGGCGCATCCCGGCGGCCGAACTGGAGGCGGCCGTTGCCCGGACCATCGCCGCGAAGCTCCGGGATCCGGCGTTCCAGGCACGGATGATCGCATCCGCCCTGTCCGGAGCCGCCGCATCCATCGCCGTGAAGGAAATGTGCTCGCAAGTCAGCGGGCTGCTGGAGGATGCCGCCTCCCGGACCGCGAGAGAGTTCCTGCGCATGCTCGTCACGAGAGTCCAGCTGACCGGCGATGAACTGACGGCAGATGTGAGCCTTGCGAACCTTCGGGATGCGGGGAACGGACGCATCCCCGATCTCGCTGCCCTGGAGCTTCCCGACTTCAGCGTCTCCGCGACGCTGAAGCTGCAACGGCGCGGGCCGGAGCTGCGAGTGATCCTTGGCGGCGTTGCGGCACCGCCACCGACGCCCGACCCGCATCTCGTCCGGACCCTGATCGAGGCCCGCCGCCGCCTCGCCGAATATCTCGACCCGGCCAGCCGTCCAAGCATCGGCGACATCGCCCGCCGCGAAGGCACCGACATCGGCGATGTGTCGCGATCCCTGCAACTGGCCTTCCTCGCGCCGGACCTCGTCCAGCGCATCCTCGATGGCACGCAGCCGGTCGGGCTGACGGCCGAACGCCTCCGGCGCATCGACCTGCCCGCGCTGTGGGAAGACCAGCGGGCGCTTCTCGGCTAGACCCGCCTCCCTGTCAAAACATCGGAAGTCAACCGGAGCCCTGCTTTGCACGGCCTTCCGGCCCACGGCCGCCATTATTTTGGAGGCCAGCAGAGCACGGAATGCCGCCAGGCCGCTTTCCCTCCGGATACCCTGCTCTCCGAGCTAAAACCATGGCAAGTCATGACAATTTGGCCGCGCAAGCCTTTGAACTCTCGTCGGTTCACGGAAGAGGCCACGGAGACGGCGAATGCCCTCGACTGCGTGGTAGGCAGGAAGTCACGCGAACCCACAACCAAACTAAGATTCTAACCGCCGGAAAAGTCGCTACTATTTCGCCCGGATCCTCAAGGAGAGACGAAATCTGTGAATACCTGCCAATTCGTTGGAAGAGAGCGCCTGAGACTGATTGCGAGCCTATTCCAGGGCCGTCGTCCCGCTAGGCGATTCCGCATCGAGCTTGGTGGTTTATTGTTTAATAACATAGACTTAGTGGTAGGCCCGGCAGGATTCGAACCTGCAACCAAAGCGTTATGAGCGCTCTGCTCTGACCGTTGAGCTACGGGCCCTTCGGCGATCAGCTATCGCAGGCTTCGACGACGGGTCAAGCACGTGTTCCCTTGGCCACCGGCATGGGGTAGAGCCGGTGCCCAGACGGATGCGCCGAGGATGGCATGGCAGAACTGCGCAATGGACTGACCTATTCCGATGCCGGGGTCGACATCGACGCCGGCAACGCGCTGATCGAGCGCATCAGGCCCGCCGCCGAGCGGACCGCGCGCCCGGGCGTGATGACCGGGCTCGGCGGCTTCGGCGCGCTCTTCGATCTCCGGGCGGCCGGCTACGAGGATCCCGTGCTCGTCGCCGCCACCGACGGGGTCGGGACCAAGCTGCGCGTCGCCATCGAGACCGGGCAGTTCGGCACGGTCGGCATCGACCTCGTGGCGATGTGCGTCAACGACCTGGTGTGCCAGGGGGCGGAGCCGCTGTTCTTCCTGGATTATTTCGCCTCCGGTCGGCTTGACGTCGACCACGCGGGCGAGGTGATCGCCGGAATCGCCGAGGGCTGCTCCGCCGCCGGTGCGGCGCTGATCGGCGGCGAGACCGCGGAGATGCCGGGGATGTACGCCGGCGGCGATTTCGATCTCGCCGGCTTCGCCGTGGGGGCGATGGAGCGCGGCGGCGAGCTGCCGCGCGGCGTGGCGGCGGGCGACGTCCTGCTCGGGCTCGCCTCCTCGGGCGTGCATTCGAACGGCTTCAGCCTGGTGCGCCGCATCGTCGCCGAGAGCGGCCTCGGCTGGGATGCGCCCTGCCCCTTCGCAGAGGGGTCTCTCGGCGCAACCCTGCTCGTCCCGACCCGGATCTATGTGCGCGGCGCCCTCGAGGCGATGCGGATCGAAGGGCTGCGCGGCCTCGCGCATATTACTGGCGGCGGCCTGACCGAGAACCTGCCGCGCATCCTGCCCGAGGGCCTCGGCGCCCGCATCGATCTCGCCGCCTGGGCGCAACCGGAGGTCTTCCGCTGGCTTCAGGGCGCAGGCGGCATGTCGCGCGACGAGATGCTCCGGACCTTCAACTGCGGCATCGGCCTCGTCGCCGTCGCGGCACCCGATGCCTGCCCGGCGATCCGCGCCGCCTTCGAGCAGGTGGGCGAGACCGTGCACGAGATCGGCCGGGTCGAGGCCGGCGCGGGCGTGCGCTACTCGGCCATGCCGTGACGCGACGCCGCGCCGCGATCCTGATCTCCGGCGGCGGCTCGAACATGGTCGCGCTGGTGCGCGACATGGCCGACCCCGCTCATCCCGCGACACCCTGCCTGGTGATCTCCAACCGCCCCGATGCCGCCGGGCTCGCGCGCGCCGCGGATCTGGGCGTGCCGACCGCCGTCGTCGACCATCGCGCCCATGCCGACGACAGGCCGCGGTTCGAGGCGGCGATTCTCGACCGTCTTGCGGCGAGCGGCGCGGAGATCCTCTGCCTCGCCGGCTTCATGCGGATCCTGACCCCGGGTTTCGTGGAGCACTGGCGGGGACGGATCCTCAACATCCACCCCTCGATCCTGCCGCTCTTCCCGGGGCTCGACACGCATGCGCGCGCGCTGGCGGCGGGCATGGCGGTGCATGGCGCGACCGTGCACGAAGTCACGCCCGACCTCGATTCCGGCCCGATCCTCGGTCAGGCCGTCATCCCGGTGCTTCCCGGCGATACGCCCGAGACCCTCGCGGCCCGGCTCCTGCCGATGGAGCACCGCCTCTACCCGGCGGTGCTGCGCCGCTTCGCGGCGGGCGATCGCAGGAAGGTCGCCCTCTTCCCCTGAGCCGAAATCCGGGGCGTATCACGTTGAAACGCCAATTAACGCCTTGATATTAAAGAGCTATCCGGATATTCGGCATGCCGAGCCGCAGCGGGACTCAGCCGACCAGTTCGAGCCCGGAGAAGAAATAGGCGATCTCGACCGCGGCCGTCTCGGGCCCGTCGGAGCCATGCACCGAATTCTCGCCGATCGAGAGGGCGAATTCCTTGCGGATCGTCCCGGAGGCGGCCTCGGCCGGGTTGGTCGCGCCCATGACCTCGCGGTTGCGGGCGATGGCATCCTCGCCTTCGAGCACCTGCGCCACGATCGGGGCAGAGGCGATGAATTCGGTCAGTTCGCCGAAGAAGGGGCGATCCTTGTGCACCGCATAGAATGCCTGCGCCTGCGCCAGCGTCAGATGGACGCGCTTCTGCGCGATGATGCGCAGGCCCGCCGCCTCGAGCTTGGCGTTGATCGCCCCGGTCAGATTGCGCCGTGTCGCGTCCGGCTTGATGATCGAAAACGTGCGTTGGATGGCCATCACTACCCGTCCCTCTAATTCCGGCGCCGGGGTAGCATGGCCGAACACGGGCGGAAAGACGCAAAAGACCGGGAAACCGGCGATGGTTGACAAGCAGGCGGCCCCACGCCACACCGCCGCGATGCTGGCCTTGCGCGACATCACCTTCACGCTGGAAGGAAAGCGTCTTTTCGACTCGGCCTCGGCGCTGGTGCCGACCGGGCACAAGGTCGGATTCGTCGGGCGCAACGGCACCGGCAAGACGACACTCTTCAGGCTGATCCGCGGCGAATTGCCGCTCGATTCCGGCGAGATCGAGGTGCCGCGCCGCGCCCGCATCGGCGGCGTGGCGCAGGAGGCGCCAGCGACGCGCGACAGCCTGATCGACACCGTGCTTCAGGCCGACGGCGAGCGCGCGGCCCTCATGGCCGAGGCGGAAACGGCCCAGGATGCGGCACGGATCGCCGATATCCAGACACGCCTCGCCGATATCGAGGCCCATACCGCCGAGGCCCGCGCCGCGGCGATCCTCGACGGGCTGGGATTCGACGCCGCCGCCCAGGCGCGCGCCTGCGCGGATTTCTCCGGCGGCTGGCGCATGCGCGTGGCGCTGGCGGCGGTGCTCTTCTCGCGCCCGGACGTACTCCTGCTCGACGAGCCGACCAACTATCTCGACCTCGAGGGCTCGATCTGGCTGGAGAGCTTCCTCGCGCGCTATCCGCATACCGTGCTGGTCATCAGCCACGACCGGGACCTGCTCAACCGCTCGGTCGGGGCGATCCTGCACCTGCACCGCCAGAAGCTGACGCTCTACCAGGGCCCCTACGACACTTTCGAGGCCACGCGGCGGGCGCGGCTCGAACAGCAGGCCGCGGAGAAGAAGAAGCAGGATGCCGCGCGCGCGCATATGCAATCCTTCGTGGACCGCTTCCGCGCCAAGGCCTCCAAGGCCCGCCAGGCCCAGAGCCGGCTCAAGGCACTCGAACGCATGAAGCCCATCGCCGGGGTGGTGGACGATCACGTGGCGGCCTTCGGCTTCCCGACCCCGGAGGAGCTTTCGCCGCCCATCATCCGGCTCGAGGACGTCAGCGTCGGCTACGACGGCCGCCCGGTGCTGCGCGGGCTCGACCTGCGCATCGACCAGGACGACCGGATCGCGCTGCTCGGCGCCAACGGCCAGGGCAAGTCGACCCTCTCCAAGCTCCTGTCCGACCGGCTCCGGCCGATGACCGGCCGCAAGATCACGGCGCCCAAGCTCCGGGTCGGTTATTTCGCCCAGCATCAGGTCGACGAGCTCGACGTCGACGAGACGCCGCTGCAGCACATCGCCCGCCTGCGCCCGGAGGAGACCCCGGCCAAGCATCGCGCCCGGCTCGCCGCCGGCGGGATCGGCGCCGAGATCGCGACCTCCCAGGTGGGACGGCTCTCGGGCGGCCAGAAGGCGCGGCTGAGCCTGCTGATCGCCACCATCGACGCGCCCCATCTCATCGTGCTCGACGAGCCGACCAACCATCTCGACATCGAGAGCCGCGAGGCGCTGGTGGCCGCCCTGACCGAATACGGCGGCGCGGTGATCCTGGTCAGCCATGACCCGCATCTCGTGGAGCTGGTCGCCGACCGCCTCTGGCTGGTGAAGGACGGCCATGTCGCGCCCTTCGAGGACGACATGGAGGGCTACCGGCGCCTGCTCCTCTCCGAGCGCGGCCGCTCCGCGCCGAAGCCCGCCGAGCCGAAACCCCGCCCGCGCAGGGCCGCCCCGGCCGTCCTCTCGCCGCTCAAGGCCGAGGTCGCGCGCTGCGAATCCCGGGTCGCGAAGCTCGAGGAAATGCGCCAGGCCATCGACGCCCGGCTCGCGAACCCGCTGCTCTACAGCCGCGGCGACAGCGACGAGATCGAGACCTTGCAGAAGAAGCGCGCAGAGGTCATCGATGGGATCGCGCGCGCCGAAACCCTGTGGCTGGCGGCGCTGGAGCGCGTGGAAGCCGCGGAGGGACGCGTCGCATGACCCCTGACCTGTTCCTGACCGCCTTCGTCACGCTCTTCGTCATCATCGACCCGATCGGGCTGGTGCCGCTCTTCGTCGCGCTCACCCAGGGCATGTCCTCGGCGGAACGCCGGCGGGTCGGCTTCCGGGCGATCGCCGTCGGCTTCTTCCTGCTCGCGGCCTTCGGCATCGCGGGCGAGTCGCTGCTCGCGCTGATCGGCATCGGCATGCCGGCGTTCCGGATCTCGGGCGGCATGCTGCTCTTCCTCATGGCGGTCGACATGCTCTTCGAGCGGCGCAGCGAGCGACGCGAGAAGCAGACGGCGACCCAGCCGCCCGACCCGTCGGTCTTTCCGCTGGCCATGCCGCTCATCGCCGGGCCCGGTGCGCTGGCGACGATGATCCTGCTCAGCAGCCAGAACAACGGCGACCCGATGGCGATCCTGACGATCAACGCCGCCATGGCCGCCGTGCTCGCGCTCTCCCTGATCCTGTTCCGCGCCGGCGGGCTTCTGGAACGCGCGCTCGGCCATACCGGCATCGTGGTCGTCACCCGGCTCCTGGGGATCCTGCTGGCCGCGCTGTCGGTGCAGTTCGTGCTCGACGGCATTCGGGATCTCGGGCTCATCGGAGCCTGAGCCGGTGCTGCCGGGCTCGTCAGACGATCACGTCCGCCTCGTCTACCTGATCATCCTGCTCCTCGGCGTCGCGTTCTTCGGGCTGCGCGGCGCGCGGCTCGGCCGCAACATCCGCGACCTGATCTTCTGGCTGCTCCTGATCGCCATGGCGGTGATCGCCTACGGGTTCCGCGACACGCTGCGCGCCATGCTCTTCCCCGCCGCGGCGGTGCAGATCGCCCCGGGCGTGACCGAACTGCGGCGCGGCCCGGACGGCCAGTTCCACGCCACGATCGAGATCGACGGGCATCCGGTCCGCTTCATGATCGACACCGGCGCCAGCGACATCGTGCTCTCGCGGAAGGACGCGGCCGCGCTCGGGATCGACCTCGATCGCCTGGTCTTCTCCGGCCGGGCGCAGACCGCCAACGGCGCGGTGCCGACCGCCCGCGTCCGACTCGGCGAGGTCCGCTTCGGCGACCACACCGACCACGATCTTCCGGCGAGCGTCAACGGCGGCGACCTCGACGTCTCGCTGCTCGGCATGGCCTATCTCGGGCGCTTCGCGCGGATCGAAATCCTCGGCGACCGCCTGCGCCTGCATCGCTGAGCGATCCCCGGGCGGGCGCCGAGACCGCTACAGCACCAGGAAATGCCCGCGCCCCCAGACCGAGCGGAACAGGCGGGCTTCCGTGCCGAGCTTGCGGCGGAGCCGGCAGACCAGCACGTCGACGATCTTCGACCCCGCCACGGCATCGCGGCCGCCGTAGAGCTCGGCCATCAGCATCGCGTTCGAGACGATCCCGCCCCCGGCCTCGGCCACGGCGACGAGGACGGTCATCTCGGATTCCGACAGCGCCACATGCTCGCCCCCGACGCGCAGCCACCGGGCGTCGAGGTCGATCTCGATGCTGCCCGCCGTCATCCGGCCGCCGGAAACCCGCACAGGGCGCTCCGGCCAGAGCACCGGCGCCCTGCCCCGGGCCTCCACCGTCCGCCGCCACTCGCCCAGCTCCTCCTCCGTCAGCCGGTAGCGGCTGGCGGCGGCCTCGAAGGCGAGCAGCCCGTAATCCACGCATTCGACGACCACGCGCTTGCGTGGCAGGGTCCAGCGCGACGCCGGATCCGGCAGGTCGCCGAGCGTGACGAGACTGCCGTCGGGCCGGCGGGCGCCAACCCGCGCCGCCGGCCCGACACAGGACCTGACCCTGAACGGAAGATCGGCGGAACTCCGGCCGATACGAAAGGCCGAGCCGCTCTCGGCCTGCGAAGTCCGAAGAAGGTCGAAACTCATACAACACACCCCTGACGCGTTCATCGCAACCGGAGGAGCCGAATGCGATTAACCATAATAACGCACGTCCGAGACGATTATTCCCCCCGCATAGGAATTTTTTCGCCTATGCAAGCATCGCAGAAATTTCCGTATTGACAAACGGAATCTCACCCGCCGGAGGCGGCCTTCCGCACCCAGCGCGCATCCTCCTGCGCCCAGTAGACCGCCGCCAATCCCGCCGCCGTGACCTCGCGCCAGCGCGCGCGCGCCGCCTCGACCGCCGCCGCATCGCCGCCGTCGAAGAGCAGGCAGACCCGAAGGAAGCCAGACATCTCCGCCACCGTCGCCGTCGCCCCCTCCACGAGCATCAGCACCTCGGCCGCATTGGCGTTCTCCGCGCCGAGCGTCAGCAGCACCGGCTGCCGCTCGGGATCCGCCGTGGTGGCCGGGCCGTGCGGCAGGAAGGAATCGTCGCGATAGCTCCAGAGCGCGCGATCGAGCGCGGCGAGCCCGTCCTGCGTGCCGCAGCGCAGCAGGACCCGCCAGCCCCGCGCCAGGGATTTCTCGAGCAGGTCCGGCAGGGTTCGGTCGAGCGGCGTCGCGGTCAGGTGGTAGAAGAGGACCTCGGCCAATCGGGTCAGCCCTCGAAACGGTCCCGGATCAGGCGGTCGAGCGCGCGCACGCCCCAGCCGGTCGCCCCCCGGGGCGCGAGCTCCGAATCCTTGCCCAGGCTCGCGACGCCCGCGATGTCGAGATGAATCCAGGGAAGCCCGTCCTTCACGAAGCGCTGGAGGAACTGCGCCGCGGTCACCGCCCCGGCGGGGCGCCCCCCGACATTGGCCATGTCCGCGATCCGGCTCTTGAGCAGCCTGTCGTAGGCGGGCGCCAGCGGCATGCGCCAGGCGCCCTCGCCCTCCGCCACGGCCGCGGCGAGAAACGCCGTGGCGAGCGCGTCGTCGTTGGAGAAGACCCCCGCCTTCTCGTGGCCGAGCGCGATGACGATCGCCCCGGTCAGGGTCGCGAGATCGACGATCGCCCGCGGCTCGAAGCGCTGCTGCGCGTACCAGAGCACGTCCGCCAGCACCAGGCGCCCTTCGGCATCGGTGTTGATCACCTCGACGGTATCGCCCTTCATGGAGCGCACCACGTCGCCGGGCCGCTGCGCCCGCCCGTCGAGCATGTTCTCCACCAGCCCCACGAGCCCGACCACGTTGGCGGGAGCCTTGCGCAGCGCCAGCGTCTTCATCACGCCCGCCACGACCCCGGCGCCGCCCATGTCCATGGTCATCTCTTCCATGCCCTGCGCTGGCTTGATCGAGACGCCGCCGCTGTCGAAGACCACGCCCTTCCCGACGAGCGCCAGCGGCGCGGCATCGCCGCCGCCGCGCCACTGCATGACCACGACCTTCGAGGGGCTTTCCGAGCCCATGCCCACCGCCAGCAGGGTGCGCATGCCCAGGCGTTCCAGCTCGTCCTCCTCCAGCACCTCCACGGAGAGGCCGAGCTCGGCGAGGGCCGAAAGCCTTTCGGCGAATTCGATCGTGCCGAGCACGTTCGCCGGCTCGTTCGTCAGATCCCGGGTGAAGAAGACGCCCGCGATCTGGGCCGCCAGCGGCACGAATTCCGCCTCCGCCTTCGCCGCGTCCCGCACCACCACCGTCACGCTCCGATTGGGAGGGGCGGCCTCGGGGTCCGGCGAGCGGTGTTCGGTGAAATCGTAGGCGCGCAGGAGCAGGCCGAGCACCAGTTCGGCGGTCTTCGCCTGCGCCGCCGCGAGCACCGTCAGCGGAGCCGAGCCGTTGAAGCCCGCGATCGCGGCACCGGCGCGCCGCGCATCCTCGGCGCTCGGCCGCCGCGCCAGCTTGACCACCTGCACCGCCTCGGCTGCGAGCCCCGCCGGATAGGCGATGACATGGCCGCTTCCCGGCTTGGCCTTTCCGAAGGCCTCGCCCGCCACCAGCCGGCCGAGCGCCCCCCGCGACAGCCGGTCCAGCCGCCGCGCCATGGCATCCATCGCGCCGTCGGGCGCGACGAGAACCGCGATCCTGCCCTCCTGGGCCGCAAGCCCGGCCGCGTCCATTTCGGTGAAGACGGTTTTGAGTGGCGTTGTCACGGACATCTCCATTAGGCTTGCCGGATGCCGACGAGGCCTAGCGCCTTTCCGGTCGCTTGGCCATACGGGCCAGTCCATCGGCACGAAGGGCGCGCGTGAACAGGCTGGATCGCTATATCCTGAGGCAGCTGGCAGGGGCCTTCGGCTTCTTTGTGCTGGTCTTCACGGGCGTCGTCTGGCTGACCCAGGCGGTGCGGCTGATCGACACCGTGATCGCCAGCGGCCAGAGCGCGCGCGTGTTCCTCGAATTCTCGGCGCTAGTCCTGCCCCAGGTCCTCGTGATCGTGCTGCCGCTCTCGGGCATGGGGGCGGCGCTCTATGCCCTCAACAAGCTCTATACCGATTCCGAGCTGATCGTGATGATGACCTCGGGGCTCGGGCCCCTGGGACTGCTTCGCCCCACCGCCATCTTCGGCGCCGCGATCGCCGCCACGCTCGCGCTCGTGATGATCGTCATCCTGCCGGTGGCCGGGCGCACGCTGGCCGACCGCAGCCAGGCGATCCGCTCCGACCTCGCCAATGCCCTGATCGTCGAGCGGCAGTTCATCCATCCGCTGACCGGGCTGACGCTCTTCATCGACGACACGAGCCGCGCGGGCGAGATGGCGGGCGTTTTCCTCAATGACCAGCGCGATCCGGAGCGGATCGTCACCTATTCGGCCGAGCGCGCCCTGCTCCTGCGCGAGGGCGACGAGGCGCGGCTCGTCATGCTGGACGGCATCGCCCTCACCCCCGACGGCAGCGGGCGCAACCTCAATTCCGTGCGGTTCGAGCAATTCGTCTTCGACCTCAGCGAACTGGTACGGGCCGAGATGACCCGCATCCCCCGCCCCTCCGAATATGCCGTGACCGACCTGCTGGCACCGACCGAGGAGATGCTGGCATCGGGCAGGCACAGCCGCGGCGATTTTGTCTCCGAGGGCCATTACAAGCTGACCATGCCGCTTCTCGCGATGCTCTACCCGATGATCGCGCTGGTGACGCTGCTCGCCGGCGGCTATAGGCGCAGCGGCTTCGGGCGCCGCGTCATCGTGGCGATCGCCGTCGCCGCCACGATCCAGGTGCTGCTCTTCCTGCTCCGCGAGCGCGTGCAGGTCAGCCCCGGGCAATGGCCGCTGATGTACATCCCCCATGCGCTCGGGCTGATCTACATCGCCGCGCTCCTGCGCTGGCTGAGCCGGAGCCGGCGCAGACTATGGCAGGCCGCCACGCCATGACGCTCTGGCGCTACATCCTGCGCGGATTCCTGCGGGCGGTCCTGATCGTCTTCGCGGTCATCGCCTTCATCCTGTCGCTCTTCGCCTTCGTGGAGAACCTGCGGCGCTTCGGGGAAACCGACGCCTCGACCGGCGACATCGTGAGCATCACGCTCCTCCAGGCGCCGGAGGCGCTCTACCAGGTCTTTCCGCTGGTCCTCATGCTGGCGAGCCTCCTGACCTTCCTGCGCTTCGCGCGCACCAGCGAGCTCGTGGTGATCCGCGCCGCCGGCGTCTCCGCCCTGCGCCTGATCGCGATCCCGGTTTTCGCCTCGCTGGTGCTGGGCGTGGTCTTCGTCGGCGTGGTCAATCCCTTCGTCGCCGCCTCGATCAAGCGCGGCCTCGCGCTCGGCGACGAATTCCGCCACGGGGACGCCTCGATGCTCTCCTTCTCCAGCGACGGCGTCTGGCTCCGCCAGGCCGATACCCAGGGCGAGACCGGCCAGACCGTGATCCAGGCGGAGCGCGGCAACGCCGACGGCTCGGTCCTGAGCCAGGTCAGGCTCTACCGCTTCGACTCGGCCGGCACGCTCTATGCGCGCATCGACGCGCCGACCGCGCGGCTGGGCGCCCAGGTCTGGATCCTCGAGGACGCCACGGTCTGGGTCGCGACCGAGGACGGGAGGTTCGACCGGATCTCTTCCGGGGACCGGATCGAACTGCCGACGGAGCTGACGAGCCAGCAGATCCTTGAGAGCTTCTCGCGGCCCGAGATGGTCGGCTTCTGGGCGCTCGGCGCCTTCATCTCCCAGATGGAGGATTCCGGCTTCTCCGGCCAGCGCCACCGGCTCTTCCTCCAGAGCGAACTCGCCAAGCCCGCGCTCTTCGCCGCGATGGTGCTGATCGGCTCGGCCTTCGCGCTGCGGCCGACGCGCTTCGGGCAGACCGGCGTGATGATCCTGCTCGCGATCCTCGCGGGCTTCTCGCTCTACTTCCTCAAGGATTTCGCCGAAACGCTCGGGGCCCAGGGCCAGATCCCGCTGATCGTCGCCGCCTGGACGCCGCCGGTCGCGGCGATCCTGCTCGCCTTGGGCTTGCTGTTGCACCTCGAAGACGGATAACACGAGAGCGGCAGAATGCGGGAAGGGCCCTTGGCGCGTCTGGGACGATCTTCGGTGCTCGGACTGGCGCTTCTCGGCCTCCTGTGGGCGCCGCCCTCCGCGCGCCTGCTCGCCCAACCCGCACCAGCGAGCCTCGTCGCGGACCGGATCGACTACGACGCCGAGACCGAGACGCTGACCGCATCGGGCGCGGTGGAGATCCTCTACGAGGGCCGTGTCCTGCATGCCGCCGGCATCGTCTACGACGCGCGGAACGAGGAGATCCGCGCCCAGGGGCCGATCACCCTCGCCGATCCCTCGGGCAGCGTGATCCTCGCCGATTCCGGCGCGCTCTCGTCGGACCTGCAGACCGGGCTCGTGCAGGGGGCGCGGCTCCTGATCGCCGACCAGCTCCAGATGGCGGCCTCCGAGATCGGCCGCAAGGACGGGCGCTTCACCTCGCTCTACCAGACCGTCGCGAGCTCCTGCACGATCTGCGAGGGCGACGCCACGCCGGTCTGGGCATTGCGCGCGGCCCGGGTGACGCTCGACGACCTCGAGCACCGGATCTATTTCGAGGACGCCACCGTCGAGGTGCTCGGCCTGCCGGTCGGCTACCTGCCGCGCATGAGCATTCCCGACCCCAGGGTGCGCCGGGCCAGCGGCTTTCTCCTGCCGGGCTTCAGCCAGTCCGACATCTACGGCTTCGGCTTCAAGCTGCCCTACTACCGGGTGCTCGGCCCCTCGGCCGACGCCACCGTCACCCCCTTCCTGACGAGCAAGGGCGCCCAGATCATCGAGGGGGAATACCGGCGCCGCTTCGCCAACGGCGGCTTCGATCTCGCCGGCGTGCTCGCGCTCACCAGCGGCCTAGACAGCAGCGCCGGCCGCGGCGCCCTCACCGCCACCGGCGATTTCGCGCTCTTCTCGGGCTTTGTCGCGGATTTCGACATCAACCTGGTCAGCGACCAGAGCTTCCTCCTGCAATACGATTATTCCGACGCGGACCGGCTCACCAGCGAGGCGCGGGTGCTGCGGACGCGCGAGAACGATTTCATGCAGCTCGGGATGATCGGCTTCCAGAGCCTGCGGGAGGACGAGGACACCGAGAACATTCCCTTCATCCTGCCCGATTTCACCTACCGGCAGCTGGTGGAGATGCCCGGCATCGGCGGGCGGCTCGGGCTCGATCTCGACACGCTCGGCGTCTGGCGGCAGACCGGCGTCAACATGTTCCGCGCCGGCGGGGGCGCCGACTGGCGGCGGGACTGGACGCTCGCGCACGGCCTCCTCGTCAACGCGGTCGCGGCGACCGAGTTCGACTTCTACCGCGTCTGGGACGATCCCGCGACGCCGGAACGGGTGATCGGGCGCGCGACCCCGATCGTCTCGACGGAACTGCGCTGGCCGCTCCTGCGCACGACCGGCCGCGCGGCCCATGTCGTCGAGCCCATCGCGCAGATCGTCTATTCCGACATCATCGGCGAGACCGACAATCCCAACGAGGACAGCCAGCTGCCGGAATTCGACACCACAAACCTCTTCGTGCTCAACCGGTATCCCGGCCGGGACCGCTACGAGACCGGGCTGCGCGCGAACCTCGGGATCAGCTACACGCGCTACGATCCGTCTGGCTGGTCGCTCGGCCTGACCGCCGGGCGGGTGCTGCGGGCCGACGGCGACACATCGTTTCCCGAGGATTCGGGCCTGGACGGGCGCTGGTCCGACTACGTCACCTCCGTCGCCCTCACCACCGCCTGGGGGCTGACGCTCTCGGACCAGGCGCTCTTCGGCGACGATTTCCTGTTTCGCCGCAACGAGTTCGCCGTGGTCTACGACGGCGACCGGGCCGATTTCGCGGCCTCCTACGTCTATTTCGCCGAGGACGACACCAACGAGGTCCTCGGGCCGCAGCCGGAGACGAACGAGTTCTCCATCGATGCCCGCTACCGGGTCCATCCCAATTGGGAGGTGCGCGGCCTCTGGCGCTACGACATCGCGAGCGACAGCAATCTGCGCGCCGGCGCCGGCATCACCTATGGCACGCAATGCGCGGAATTCGACCTTTCCGTCTCGCGCCGCTTCACGTCATCGGATAACGTGCCGCCCTCGACGTCTATCGGATTCAACGTGAGCCTCGCCGGGCTCGGGGATTCGGAAGACCGGTCATGGCCGGCCCGGGTCTGTCTCGGGTAGGCAAGCGGAGACGGGAGCGGATCGATGCGCGGGATGATCATTCTTCTGGCGTTCCTGTGCACGGCCACGGCCGTCGGGCCGGCCCGCGCCGCCAATCCCTATGCCGCGGCCTATACCGTCAACAACGGCGTCATCACCTTCTACGACATCGAGCAGCGGACGATGTTCCTCGAGGCGCTGGGGGCGCCGGGGGACGTGCGCGAGCTCGCCATCAAGCAGCTGACCGAGGACAGACTGAAGACCCAGGCGGCGGAATCCCTCGGAATCGAGCTGCCCGAAGGCGCCATTGAGGCCGGCAAGGAGGAATTCGCCACCGGCCGCGGCCTGACCGTCGAGGACGTCGACCGGGTGCTGGAGTCGCGCGGCATCGACCAGCAGACCATGGACGATTTCGTCGAGGCGGGCATCTCCTGGCGCGAGGTGGTCGGCACGCTGTTTCGCGCCCGCGCATCCCCCACCGAGGAGGATATCGACGCGGCCCTGGAATTCTCGGCGACCGCGCCGGTCGAGGTCGTGCAGCTCGCCGAGATCGCGATCCCCTTCGCCGAGCGCGGCGAGCCCGAGACCCTGGCGCTCGCCGACCGCATCCACGCCGACCTCACCCGCGGCGCGAATTTCGCGGAAATGGCGCGCCGCTACAGCCGCAGCTCCTCCGCCGAGCGGGACGGACTGATCGAGCCGCTCCCCGCCGCCCAGCTGCCGGCGGCGATGCGCTCGCAGATCCTGCTGATGCGCCCGGGGCAGGTCACGCCACCGATGCCGATCTCGGGCGGGGTCGCGATCCTGAAGCTGGTCTCGGTGCGCCAGGAAGCGCCGCCGCCGAGCGAGCAGACCGAGGAGGAACGCCGCGAGGCCCTCCGCGCCAAGCTCTTCAACGACCGGATCACCGCCTTCGGCCAGGGCTATCTCCAGGAACTCGTCTCCGACGCGCTCATCACCGAGCGATGAGCGGCAGCGTCGCGCTCACCCTCGGCGATCCCGCCGGCATCGGCGGCGAGATCGCGCTCAAGGCATGGGCGGCGCTCGCGGGCGAGATCCCCTTCTTCCTGATCGGCGACGCCGGCCAGATGGCGGATCTCGCGGGCGGTCTCGGCATTCCCCTGCGACGGATCGCGGCCCCCGCGGAGGCCACCGCCGCCCTGCCCCACGGGCTGCCCGTCCTGCACCATCCCCTGCCCCGCCGCGGAGCGCCGGGCCGCCCCGAGCCGGAGAACGCCGCCGCGGTCGTCGAGATCATCGCGCGGGGTGCCGCCCTCGCGCGCGAGGGCGCCGCGCTCGCGCTCTGCACCAACCCGATCAACAAGAAGGCGCTGAAGGAGGGCGCGGGTTTCGCCTTCCCGGGCCATACCGAATTCCTCGCCTCGCTCGCCGGCGCGCCGCTGGCGGTGATGATGCTCGCCGCACCGGCCCTGCGCGTGGTCCCGGTCACCATCCACATCCCGCTGCGCGATGTGCCCGGCGCGCTAAGCCCGGATCTGCTCGCGGCGACCCTGCGCATCACCCATGAGGCGCTCAGGCGGGATTTCGGCCTGCCGGCGCCGCGGATCGCGGTCGCGGGCCTCAACCCCCACGCCGGCGAGGGCGGCGCGATGGGGGACGAGGAGACGCGCGTGATCGCCCCGGTGCTTGACCGGCTCCGCGGCGAAGGCCTCCGCATCACCGGCCCGCATTCCGCGGACACGCTCTTTCATGCCGCCGCACGCGCCGGCTACGACGTGGCCGTCTGCATGTACCACGACCAGGCGCTCATCCCGCTCAAGACGCTGGATTTCGACGGCGGCGTGAACGTCACCCTCGGGCTCGATTTCGTGCGCACCTCCCCCGATCACGGCACCGCCTACGACATCGCCGGCCAGGGGCGCGCCAACCCGTCGAGCCTGATCGCCGCCCTCAGCATGGCCCACGACCTCGGCCTTCGACGGGCGGGGCGGCGGTGAGCCCGACGCCTGACGGCCTGCCGCCGCTCCGCGACGTCATCGCCGCCCATGGGCTCAGCGCGCGCAAGGCGCTGGGCCAGAACTTCCTGATGGACCTCAACCTGACCGGCCGGATCGCGCGCCGCGCCGGCGACCTGCGGAACAGCGACGTGCTGGAGATCGGCCCCGGCCCGGGCGGCCTGACCCGCGCGCTGCTCTCCGAAGGCGCGCGCCACGTCGTCGCCATCGAGCGCGACGCCCGCTGCCTGCCGGCACTGGCGGAGATCGCCGCCGCCTTTCCCGGGCGCTTGACGGTGCTCGAAGGCGACGCGCTGCGCATCGACCCGGCGGCGCATCTGCAGCCGCCCATCCGCGTGGTGGCGAACCTGCCCTACAATGTCGGCACCGAGCTGCTCGTGCGCTGGCTCACCCCGGAGACATGGCCGCCGTTCTGGTCGAGCCTAACCCTGATGTTCCAGAAGGAGGTCGCCGAGCGCATCGTCGCCGCGCCGGGCTCCAAGGCCTATGGCCGGCTCTCGGTGCTCGCGCAATGGCGCGCCACGCCGCGGATCGCCTTCGAGATCCCGCC
>Ga0209607_1000170_pt1 | contig 58206 bp, 46 predicted proteins | sample AD_UKC117_MetaG_FD_184413 | JGI IMG/M metagenome (GOLD analysis project Ga0209607, IMG submission 184413) | Active sludge microbial communities of municipal wastewater-treating anaerobic digesters from Hong Kong - AD_UKC117_MetaG (SPAdes)... | ecosystem: Engineered > Bioreactor > Anaerobic >... | reverse complement strand
CTCCAGCCGGTCCGGGTCTACGTCGATGGTCAGAAACCGCCAAAGATCGAGTCCCATGTCCCGGAAGGCCGCTTCCTGAATCACAACGCCCGGGTTTTCCGCCGCGGGATGGCCGAATACGCCGACCAGGCAGTCCAGATAATTTTGTTCTTTCATGGTTGCTTCCCTCCGTAAAAAATTGCTGGTGTGCTCCCTGCCGAAGATGTTTGCGGCACAAAATGTGTTGTTTCAGTCCCGTCCGAGCACGGACGCCGCAAAATATGCCGCGCCAACCGCCTGACCGAACTGTGCCACCGTGTGCTCCGGGTCGCGGCTCAGCTCGAGCATCACCGGCGTGAACGCGAGGTTGCCGTCGCCGGCAAGCATCTCGGCCGGCTGCCGCATGGACGCGCCTTCCTGCATGAGCTCAAAACAGCGCTTGTGCTTTACAAACCGCCCGAACAGCACGCGGGTTTTCGTTTCGGGCCGCAGCATACGCTCGGTTTCCGCGAACGTGACGGCCAGGTATCCGCCGATTTCGCGAAAGATTTTCTCCGCCGCGCGTTCTCCGCCCGCGGCGAGCTTCATCAGGTGCTCCAGCAGGGGTTTACGCATATCCGCGGGGCTGGTTTTTACGTGTATCCCGCCGTCGCGGCGTTCGAGAAATCCCAAATCAAACAAATCCTGATAGAGCGCCGGCGCTTCCCGCTCGAATATGCGCAGCGCCAGCCGGTACGCCCCGCTCTGGCTGCAGTATTTCTGCAGCGTGCCGGGCAGCCCGGTGTTGAAGTTCAAAAGGCTCCTCGCGTCGGTCGGCTCGAACGCACGCGCCGGATAGTCGCCAAGATCGATCACGCAGTTGTAGATCTCAAGCGGGATCTGCGGGATTTCGCCGGATTCGTCGAGCCAGCCGGTGCCGAGTTCCGTTCCGAGCGTATGTGCAAAAACACCCTTTTTAACCGTGTCCGCCCGCTCGGAATGCGCCAGTTCGACCGCCGCCGTATAGGCCGCCAGAGACCCGTCGTTGCTCATGTGCACCCTTCCGCCCTCGCGGCAGTGGCTCAGCAGCATCCGTTTGAGTCCCGCCAGTTTGGAAAACTCCGCTTCATAGTCCGCGGAATGCGCCCGGATACCGCGCGTTTTATAGGTTTCGCCGCCGACGATCATGTCGTCGATCACCACGTCCGGAAAACACACGCCGATGCCGTCGAGTTTCTCCGGCACGCCATATGCTCTCAGCGCTTCGTCCGCCGCGGCGCGCATTTTTTCGTCGGATGCGCCTTTTTCGAGCATCTTTTCCTTCAGCCGCGCCGCTTCCGGCGTGTCCGGCAGGGAAAGCGCCGTACGCATGATCCGCGCCATGAGAAGCACAGGACCAATCAGCGCGTCCACGTTGGTCATCTCGGCGGGGTTCCAGTCGTATTCCTTCACCGCGCAGATGCGTCCGTTTAAAATCCCGATAACCTTAATGTCCGTGCCGCCGATGTCGATCCCACAGAGCGCCGCGCCGCACGCCGTTTGAACGGCGGCTTTGCAGGAGGAAACTGCGTCGGCCTTTTGTTGCGGCCGCGGCGTTTCTGCGGGGCACTCGCCCTCGACGATTTGAAAAGAAAACGGCTGCTCGCCCGTCGCCGCATTGATGCGGTCGGTCACGTTGAGACATTTGCCATACCCGGTGCGTTCTTTTTTCGGCAAATTGATTTGGAACACGTCGTCCAGCGTCCTGCAGAGTGCCGCGGCGAAATCGCCGCCGGACGGAACATAAAGCGTCATGCGCCTGCCGCCGAACGCGGAAATCAGGTTATAGATGCGCGCGTAAAAATATTCTTTGATAAATCTCGTTTCCTCTTCCCCGTCCGCTTCGGGAAAGCGGATTTCCCACACGTGCCTGCCGCCGGAACTCGGTTCCAGCGCGCACATAACGATGGCTTTTTCCGTCGAAAACGCCTTCACAACGTCCGGCAGGAAGACATTTTGGCCGCGTTTGGCTAAGGTCAGAAATTCTTGAATCATGCGCGTTCCATCCCTTTTAGAGTGCTCTCAGACCGTGGCCGGTCAGGATTTGCTTCAGCGCTTGCACCTTTTGCTCCGGGATTTCGCGCTGATTCGGATCAAAACGATAGGGGATTCGCAGGGACTCGTATTTATCCCTGCACATGGGGTTAAAGTTGAGCAGTTCGACCGGCACGTCCGCATTCAGCGAGGAAACAAACTTTGCAATGCCTTCGATATTATCCTCGTCGTCCGTATACCCCGGAATCAGAGGCGTACGCAAAAGCAGGTCGGCTTTCCGTTCCGCCAGGCGGCGGATGTTGCCAAGAATCAGCGCGTTGTCCACGCCGGTGCCCGCTTTGTGCCGCGCAGGGTCGATGAGTTTGATGTCCGCAATGATGCGGTCGGTCGCCTCACAAAATGCGTCCAACGTTTCGGGCGGCGCGTAAAGGCTGGTTTCGATGATGGTGCCGATGCCGCGTTCCCGACAGGCTTTCAGCACCGCCAGCGAAAATTCAGGTCTGGCCATGCATTCCCCGCCGGAGAGCGTCACCCCGCCGTCCCTGCCGTAAAAAGCCGCGTCCTTTTCGATTTCCGCAACCGCTTCTTCCACGCTCATCCGTTTTGCGTCAAAGCGGATCGCTCCGGTCGGGCAGGCGGAAACGCATCGTCCGCAGAGCGTGCATTTCTGCTTGTCGACGTCCGCGCCCTTTTCGTCCCAGCCGATCGCTCCCTCGCCGCAGGCGGCCACACACGCGCGGCATCCCGCACAGACGTTTTTTGCATACCAAACGCGAATCTGCGGGTCGATCCCTTCCGGGTTCTGGCACCACGCGCACCTAAGAGGACATCCCTTGATAAACAGCGTGGTTCGGATACCGTCTCCGTCGTTGACGGAGAAGCGCTTCACGTCAAAAATGTTGGCGGTGATCATACGTCGGCATATTCCGTTCGTTCGATGATCTCCTGCTGCAAATCCGGTGCGAGTTCGGTAAAATACGCCGTATACCCAGCCACGCGGATGGTCAGGCTCCGGTAAAGCTCCGGGTGCTTCTGCGCGGCGAGCAGGTCGGAGCGATTGACCACGTTGAACTGCACGTGGATGATCTTCAGCCGGATAAATGCGCGGATGAGCCGGACAAACTTCTGTACGCCGATCTCCGTTTTAAACAGCGAAGGCAGAAACTTCATGTTCAGCAGCGTGCCGTTGCTGCCGTATTCGCTCTTGACGCGCGCAACGCTTTTGAGCACCGCGGTCGGGCCGTGACTGTCCCGCCCGTAGACCGGGGACATGCCGCCGTCCGCCAGCGGTTCTTTCGCCTTGCGCCCGTCCGGCGTTGCACCGACGTTCTGTCCCATGGGCACGTGCGCCGACACCGTGTAGAGCCCCATCTGATACGGACCGCCGCGCGCGTTGGTGTATTTTGCAAGCCGTCCGGCAAACTGCCTCGCCCAATCGAAGGCAATCGCGTCCACCCATTCCACGTCGTTGCCGTATTTGGGCGCTTTGTTGAGCAGCCGCAGCCGCAGAAGCTCCGCGTTTTCAAAGTTGCTTGTCAGCGCTTCGTGCAGTTCGCGACGGTCGACGATCTTTTCGTCGTACACCAGCGTCTTGAGCGCCGCGAGACTGTCCGCAACGTTTGCGCACTGGATCGCCTGGATGCCGGAAAGGTTGTAGTGCGCACCGCCCGCGGTCACGTCGATTCCCCGTTCCATGCAGTCGTCGATGACCGACGACAGAAACGGCGACGGAAGCAGTTCCGCATGCGCCTTTTCCACCACTTCGCAGCAGCGGATCATGCGCTCGAAGAAAAAGTCCACCTGCGTATCGAGCGCTTTCAGCACATCCTCGTACGTTTCAAACGCTTCAATCGTACCGGTATGCGCGCCCATCTGTTTGCCGGTGAGCGTGCATCGCCCGTCGTTGAGCGCCAGTTCGAGCGCCTTGACGAGGTTGAACATCGCCGCGTCGCTCCAGCCGATATTATTGCCCATCGTGGTGAGTTCGACGCAGCCGACGATGGCGTAGTTTCGCGCGTCCTGCTCCGAAATCCCTTTGCCGGTCAACGCGGGGATCACCGCTTCATCGTTGAAAAGCTGCGGCATGCCGCTGCCTTTGCCGATCACCTGCGCACAGCGCGTCAAGAAGTGCTCGCCGGAACCTTCAAAGACACGCGCCGAAAGGTTCGGCTGCGGCAGAAGAAGGTGCTCCTGCGCGCGTAAAAACAGAAACGAGAGTTCGTTTTCGGCGCAGCCGCCGTTTTCGTCCTGCCCGCCGACGGCCACGTTAAAGCCGATTGGGAACCCTGCGAAATACTTAGCGCTGCCCGCGCTGCGCAAGTACACAATCTGATTGAATTTCAGGAACAGACACTCCGTGATCTCCAGCGCATCCTCCGGCGTGAGCGCGCCGGATGCGACGTCCTTTTTATAATACGGATACAGATACTGATCCATTCGTCCCGGCGAAAACGAGGACGCGTTGCTCTCCATCTGCAATATCACATATAAAAACCAGCTTGCCTGCACCGCCTCACGATAAGTTTCCGGCGGATTTGCGGCAAGTTTGTCGCAAACGCGCGCAATTTCCAGCAGTTCCGCCGGCTGCGCGGCAGACTTGGCCATGCTCCTTGCCAGCTCGGCATAGCGCCGCATGAAAAGGCTCGCGCCTTCGAGCGCGATGGCAACGCCTTCATAAAAGTCCGCCTTGTCCGGATGCTTTGCCTTGTTTTCGCGCGCGGCTTTTGCCAGCCCCGCCGGACCGTAGCGCAGCCAGCGCGCGGTGTCCGGGCAGATATGTCCCTGCGCGTGGTCGGTCTGGTTGATCTTGGCCACCTTGCCAATGGCGCGCATTTCGCCGCCAATCCGCCCGTCGAGTACGTCTTCGAGGGTTTTGCCCTTCCAGAACGGAAAAATCTCCTTGTGGAATGCGGCGACGTCTTCTTCCTTTACCTGAAACGGGTCCTGCGGACGCGTCGGAAGCGTCTCGATTTCACGGTCCACCCAGCTTAAGCCGGATTCGGGGAAGATTACGCCGGCGCGCACGCCGGTGGTGCGGTTGCCAACGATGAGTTCGCCCGGCGTGATGCGGATTTCGATGCGCAAAAGCGCTTCCTTCAGCGCCAGCGCGCGCAGGATGTTGCGCGGCAGGCCGGGGTATTTGCGGTATACGTCGGTAACGATTTTTGCCTGTTCGACAGACATAAACCGCTCCTCGGCAAACATTTCTTCCTTTAATTTTTGAACACGAAGTCTCAGCGGCAGCTGATCGATTTTCGTTTTCATTTGCGAAATCCTTTTTAGCTTGGTCGTAGAATCGAATGAAAGTTGTAAGTTTTCGTATTGGCAATATACTTGTTAAGAATGTAAAAATTCTATCATGCAAAATGACGTGGCGAAACCGTTTCGCGTGTCTGAAAAGTGCACTATTATGAACCGGAAGTGTGATCGGCCGCTTCTTTGTTGCGGTATTCACGCGTGGACATGCCCGTGTAGGCACGAAACGCACGGTAAAAGAACTTTGTGGAATGATAGCCGGTCTGGTAGGCGATTTCCTCCGTGTTCATCGCGGAGGCCGCGAGCATGGCTTTTGCCGCTTCCATGCGCAGAGAGTTGAGATATTCCATCATCGAAACGCCGGTTTTTTTCTTAAACACGCGGCTTAAGTAGGACTTGCTGACATACACCATGTCCGCAAGCTCCTGAACGCTGATGCGCTCGGTCAGATGGTCCTGCATATAGACCACCACGCGGCTGACCATGTCGCTTTCCGTGCTCTTTTCAAAGCAGTGCCGCGCAATCAGCAGCGCAACGCTTTTTGTGTAATGCGTCATAAGCGACTGGCAGGGGTTTTTGCTCTTGTATTCGGCGTGCAGGTTTTCCAGCAGCCATTTCAGATGCGCATCCTTGTCCTGAATGCGGATGATACTTGGAATTTCCAGCCCCGGAATATCCACCCAGACACAGATGATCTCCTGATGATGGTCAAACTGCAGGCACTCCGTGTGATACATGCCCTTCGGGTAAACCACGGTATCGTAAAAGGACGCCTGCACGGAGATTTCCCCGCCGATGACGCGCGCGTTGCCATAGAGGAAGTAGAGCAGCTCGATGCAGTCGTGTTTGTGTTTTTTGAAATTCCAGATGTTGCTTTGCTCGTCAAAGCGTTCGCAGAACAAGACGGGCGTTTCCACCTGCTCGATCGCTTCGCAGAATCCCTTGTAGCCGCCGCCAATATAGTCCATTCCGCTTCACTTCCCCCGTCCCGTTTTCCGTTCTCGCAGGATTGCCGCCCGTCTCAGGCGAGGATGATCTCCACGCCGCTTTGCTCGAGGGATATCCGGCAGTTCTCCGGCACGCCGTCCGTAATCACGTGCGTCGCCTTCTTTGCCGGCATAAGCTGCACGACGCCGCGCCGGTTGAATTTGCTTGAATCGGTCAGAATGATGCGCTTGTCCGCCTGCGCGGCCATCGCGCGCACAGCGTCCGCGCGCAGCATGTCCACATTGGAAAAACCCTGCACAGGATCGTATCCGTCTGTGCCGATAAAGAATTTATCCACATAAAACTCTTCGGCGCATTTGCCGACGAGCGGGCCGCTCATGACCTGCGCGTCCGGGTCGTACGATCCGCCGAGCAGCACCACGCGCGCGCCGGGGATCGTGCGCACATATCCGGCGATGAACGCCGAATTCGTAATGATGGTCACGTCCCGTTTGTTCTTTACAAGTTCTTCTGCAAGCATGGCGCAGGTCGAGCCGGATTCGATCATGACCGTTTCCCCGCTGCCGACCATCTCCGCCGCACGCCTTGCGATACGCCGCTTGACTTCATAATCGAACGTCATGCGGTATCCCACATCGTTCGGGGAAACACGCATGGCGCAGCCGTGCTGCCGGTGCAGCAGACCCTTGTTTTCCAGCAAGGCAAGGTCTTTTCGCACCGTAACGGCGGAAACATTCAGCCTCCCGGCGAGATCGTTGACGTCCAGCGTCTCCTCGCGGTTGAGCAGTTCCAGAATGGTCAGACAGCGTTGGTTCATAATGTTGCACCGCTCCATTTTTATAATTTTTTTCGGCCCGGGTTTCGCTTGTGCGGCGAAACGAAAGCGCCGCTATTTGTTATGATACCATCCCGGAGAGCATTTTGTACCCGGTTATTTTACCGTCCGCATCAGAGCGCCTGTTCGGTGCGCGCGATGATATCGTCCTGCGTCTGCCTGGAGAGCACGTTGAAAAACGCGGAATACCCCGCCACGCGCACAATCAGGTCCTTGTGCTGTTCGGGGTGCGCCTGCGCGTCGAGCAGCGTTTCGCGTGATACGACGTTGTACTGCACGTGAAACCCGTGCAGAACGTCGAAAAACGTCCGCAGGAGCAGCAACAGTTTTTGCCGGTCGCGCGGCTTTTCCAGCATAGAAGGCGCAACCTTCTGGTTGAGCAGCACGCCGCCGGTGATCTTGTCCGTGCGCAGTTTGCTTACGCTTTTAAACACGCTGGTGGGGCCGTTCACGTCCGCCGCGTGCGTGGGCGAACACCCCTCCGCAAGCGGGTCGCCTTTGCGGCGGCCGTCCGGCGTGGCGCAGGTACCCGCGCCCTGCGGAACGTTGGCCGAAATCGAGCTCGTGCCCGCGTAATACCGCCCGCCGACCGGCCCGCGGCCGTACCGGGTGTTGTGATACTTCCCTATCTCGTCGATATAACTGTCGTACCCGCGCGCCACAAGCGAATCCACGTAATCATCGTCGTTGCCGTATTTCGGCGCGGCAAGCAGCAGTTGCCGGATGCGCTCGCCCTCTTCGCCCGCAAAATCCGTCAACAGCGCGTTCCAAAGCTCTTTTCGCGTGATGCTTTTCTCTTCGTAAACGCATTTCTTGATCGCCGCGAGCGAATCGCCGAGGTTTGCGATGCCTACCTGCAAGTCGCTGATAAAGTCGTAGACCGCGCCGCCTTCCTTGAGATGTTTGCCGCGCAGGATGCAGTCGTCGGTCAGCGCCGAGCAGAGCACGTCCGGCGTTTCCTGCTCAAGAACCATGTCCGCGCTCGAATCGAGCACGACCGCCTGACGGCAGAACTCACGCACGAACACGTCCCAGGCGTGCATCACGTCCTCAAACGATTCCATATCGAGGAAATGCCCGCATCCCTCAAAAACGCGCGTCCCGCTGTCGATGTCCACGCCGTCGTTGAGCGCGATCATCAGCGTTTTCGGGAAGTTGAGGAAACTCATGCCCGTGCAGCGGTAGCCCCACTTGCCCGGCACGGCCACCTCCACACAGCCGATGGCGCTGTAGTTATAGGCGTCCTCCTTCGCCACGCCGAGTTCCAGGAACGACGGAATGATGATCTCGTCGCTGTTGAACGCAGGCATGCCGAACCCGCAGCGGATGACCTGAATGCATTCCTGCATGAATTCGTCGCTCAATCCCTTATGGTAGCGGACGGTCAGATTCGGCTGCGGCAGGTGCGTTCGCGCCACCGTGCGGAGAATCAGATAACTCAGCCCGTTAACCGCGTCCCTGCCATCGGCGGTCTGCCCGCCGACCGTGACATTCTGATAGAGCGGGCTGCCCGCGGAAAAGCGCGTGTGCGACCAGCTGCGGATTTTGTTGACGGTAAACGTTTTAAGCCAGAGGTTTTCAAGCAGTTCGCAGGCTTCTTCTTCGCTCATGCCCGCCGCGCGGCTCTTCTCATAATACGGATACACATACTGGTCGAGCCGCCCGTAGGAAAGCGAATGCCCGTTCGACTCGATCTGGAGGATCACGTGCAGCATCCACACGCTCTGGAGCGCTTCATGGAACGTGTCGGCAGGCTGCATCGGCACTTTTCTGCAGATGCGCGCGATTTCGAGGAGCTCCTTTGCGCGCGCCGGGGAAGCAAACTGTGCCTGCTCTTCGGCCAGCGCGGCAAAGCGCAGCGCATAGTCTTCCACCGCGTCCAGAACAATCTGGATCGAGCGGTAAAAATAACTCTTTTTCAGGTCCGCAAAGTCTGTGAGATCCAGCTTTTCCTGCTGCTTTGCCACGCGCTCGCGCACGCCGATTAAGCCTTCGCGCAGCACGCGGTCATAGTCCGCGGCGATGTGCGCGTCGCCGGAAGTGATGTTGCCCTCGGTCTTGATAATGCCGAGGTCGTAAAACAGCCGCGCATGCGGCGGAAACGCCGCGTAACCCTTGTCCTGAAGGGTACGCCCTTTCCAGTACGGGTACATCTCACGCAGGACGCGCTTGTTTTCCTCCGTGATCGTGAAGCGGTCCCCGTCGCGCTTGTCGAACGCATCCAGTTCGTCAATCACCCAGTCCATGGCGTATTCCGGGAAGATCGGCGCGGCGCGGTCGCTGCCGGCCTGGTTGCCGACGAGCAGCGCGTCCGGAGCGATATAAATCTTCATATGTCGCAGCACGTTGTCGAGCATATATGCACGGCGCAGTATTACCTGTTCCTGTTCGTGCACGCGATAGCTTTCGGTGGTAAGCACGGCGCGCTCGGTGTCCACCGTCGGTTGGGTGTCGATCAGGCGCGCGCGCATGCGCGCGGTTCGCTCACCAAGTGAACCGAAATAGTCCTGCGGGCGAATCTGCTCTGCAAGGCCGAACGAGTTCGTTTTTGTCTGTCCTGTTTTGTTTGCTTCCATAAGCGTATCGTTATTCTCCTCTGACGAATTCCGCCGCGCCGATGAGCCCCATATCGTCGCCAAGCTCCGCAATTCTAAACTCCACCGGCAGCGGAATGTGATTATATTTGTCGAACTCCGCCTTCACGCGGTCGAAGAGCACGTCCCCGAAATGGGTCAGCCCGCCGCCGAACACAAAGCGGTTGATATTGAGCATCTGATAAACGTTAAACGCACAGACGGCCAGATAATGCGCCGTGGTTTCGACAACTTCCCGCGCAAGCGGATCGCCCTGCAAAAACGCCGCAAGCACATGTTCGCCGTCCGCCGTTTCCGGCGTGAGCATCGTGGTGTCGCAGTAGCTCATCTGCCCGCGCACGCGTGCGGTGATGCTCCGGCCCGAGGCGTAGGACATGAAGCATCCGCGGTTTTCGCAGCCGCACATCAATCCTTCGTCCGGCGTGGCGAGCATATGCCCGCATTCGCCCGCCCAGCCGTAACTGCCGCGGAACAGCCTGCCGTCGATGATGATGCCGCTTCCAAGTCCCGTGCCCGCCGTAATGTACACAAGGTGCCGGCTGCCGCGCCCTGCGCCGCGGCGGTATTCCGCGAGCGCGGCGGCATTGCTGTCGTTATCTAGCACAACACGCGTTTTAATCCGCTCGGCGAGGTAATCACGCATGGGAAACTTCTTAATCCCCGGCATGGCGGACGTCATGAGCACCGTGCCTTCATCGAACAGGATAAACGACGGCATGCAGATACCGACGCCGCCGAGATCGCTTTCCGTCAGGCCGTTTTTTTCGAGCATACGCCGGATGTTTTCTGCCAGCGTGTCCGAAAACGCCGCGCCGTCCGCGCATACGTCCGTCGGATGCTGGAAACGGTCGGCCAGTCCACCTTTAGAATCGAACAGCCCGTAGGCAACCTTGGTCCCGCCTGCGTCGATGCCGATTACGTAACGATTTCGCATATCGAACTCTTCCTTCCGGAAAAACGCCCGTATTCCCGCATGCAAACGCGTTTTCCCACGGTTTCAGTATAGAAACGCTGTTCTGCAATGTCAAGATTTTTATTACATATGTCGCTATAATTGCTTTCATATGAAAGTTATGCTGCGATGCTTGAAAACGCCGCCGAAATCTTGTATGATGATACCGCGATGCGCGCGGCGGTTTCAGTTTGTGTGCCGCTGTCCGCTTTTTTGCATTTTCCGCGCGGTCTTTCGGGGTTTTGCGCGCAGTCAATAAGGAGGTCCTGTTCGTTTTATGAAACGTTCCGAAATCAACGCGGCCATCCGCCGCATGGAAGCATTCGCGCACAAACACGGCTTTGTTTTGCCGCCGTTCTGCGCGTTCACGCCGGCAGACTGGGCGCAGAAAAGCCATGAATACGATGAAATACGGGACAATATGCTCGGCTGGGATGTGACGGACTACGGCGCGGGCGATTTTCTAAAAGTCGGATTTTCGCTCGTGACCATCCGCAACGGTAACCTTGCAAAGCAGGGCGAATACCCAAAACCATACGCCGAAAAGCTTTTATACCTCGACGAAGGGCAGTATTCGCCAATGCACTTCCACTGGAGCAAAATGGAGGACATCATCAACCGCGGCGGCGGTAATGTGCTCATCCGCGTATACAACGCCACGCCGCAGGAAACCTTTGCCGAAACCGACGTGACCGTCCACTGCGACGGGCGGACGTACGTGGTGCCCGCAGGCACGCAAATCCGCCTGACCCCCGGAGAGAGCATCTCCATCCACCCGTATCTGTACCACGATTTCACCGTGGAACCGGGCGGCGGGTCCGTGCTGCTCGGCGAAGTGAGCATGGTCAACGACGACGTGCACGACAATCGTTTTTACGAACCGCTCGGCCGTTTTTCCGAAATCGAGGAAGACGAACCGGCTTACCGGCTGCTCTGCAACGAGTACCCCGCAGCGAAGGACTAAGCGACATGACAAAACAAATCCGTCTTTGCGCGCTGGACGTCGACGGCACGTTGATTCAAAGCGACCTAAAGCTCACCGATGCAGTGGTGCGCGCGATCGATTCCCTGCGCGACGCCGGAATCGTTCCCGCGATCGTCACCGGGCGCACCGACCGCGAACTTGCATTCTTAAAGCCGCGCCTGCCATACCTGCGTTATTTCGCGGTGAGCAACGGCGCGCGCGTATACGACGCGGCAAGCGGGGAAACGTTCTACCAAAATCTTCTGCCGCTCACGCTTGCGCGGCAGGTTGTGGAGCAGGCGAGCGCGTACGACATAATGATGGAAATCTATGCGGACGGCGCTTCTTTTGTGGATGCCGCCGCATGGGAAAACCCGGGCCTTTATGGCTGCGCGTTTTTAAAGGATCCATCGCTCGGCGAAGCGCGCGTCCCCGTGGACGACCCGCCGGCGTTTCTGAACCGGCGGAATGCGGACGTCGACAAGCTCTACATCTCGTTTCGCAACGGTTCCGACCTGCAAAAACTGGAAGCCTTCTGCCGGAAACTGCCCGTCGATTTGACGACTTCCATCCATAACGGGCTGGAGGTCAACGCCCGCGGCGTACAAAAATCTGCTGGACTGGGCGCGCTTTGCGCCCGTCTCGGTATTGCACCCGAAGAAACGGCCGCCATAGGCGACGGGCTCGCGGACGTTTCGATGCTGCACTTTTCCGGGTTTGCCGTTGCGATGGGCAGCGCAGGAGCGTCCCTTCGCGCCGAAGCGGACTGGATTGCGCCGGACTGCAATCACGACGGCGCGGCGCGGGCGATTGAAGAAATTCTGGAGCGCGCCGGACTTTCCGGCAAATCCATATAAAAGCGACCGTCAAAAACCGGTTCCCGGCGGTCAAAAATCTGAATATGCGGGGGTATTGAAGCAATGCAGCGGAATCGTCTGGTTTTTATCGGCAGTTACTCGCAGCCTATCCGGCTTGGCACCGGGGAAATCGTTCCCGGCGGCGGCGACGGCGTTACCGTTTACCGCATGGATGAAGCGGGCGGGCTGACCCGCCTTTTCTCGGCGGGCAAACCGAATCCCACCTATCTTGCATTGAGCGCGGACAATCGTTTTCTTTACACGGTCAATGAACTCAAGGAATACCACGACGAAAGCTCGGCGGCGGTCTCCGCCTATCGTATCGACCCCGAAACGGGCGGACTGACACTGATCAGCCGGCGTATGACCGGCGGCGCGGACACGTGTTATCTTGCCGTGAGCCCGAACGGGCGGTATCTGAGCGTCGCCAACTACAGCGGCGGAAGTTTCGCCCTGTTTCCCATTCTGCCGGATGGGAGCCTTGCGACGCCTTCATGCTTTGTTCAGCACTACGGACACGGCGCGCTGCCGGACCGGCAGGCGGGCCCGCACGTGCATCAGATTACGGCCGACCCTTCCGGAAACCGCTTCCTCGTGGCCGACCTCGGCACGGATAAGATTTTCGTTTATGGAATCGACTGGGAGACGGGCTGCATCAGCCCCAACGCCGCGCCCGCCATCCCGCTTGCCCCCGGCGAAGGGCCGCGGCAGTTCGTTTTTGACCACAGCGGACAATTTTTATACCTCGTGACCGAGATGGGCAACACCGTTTGCACGTTCGCATACAACAGCGAAACAGGAACAGCAAGGCTCCTGCAGCGCATCTCCACACTGCCGGACGGATTCACCGGCGGGAGCATCGCCGCCTGCATCAAGCTGCATCCCAATGGCAAGCTGCTCTACACCTCCAACCGCGGGCATGACAGTATTGCTTGCTATCGCATTCTGAATGACGGCACGCTCGAACGGCTGTTCGTCCAGCCGCTGGGCGGGCGCACGCCGCGGGACTTCAACCTAACGCCGGAAGGAAATTTCCTCCTTGCGGGGTTACAGGATTCCAACGAACTTGTGCGCTTCGCCGTGGACGGCGAAACCGGCACACTGGCCGAACTGGAACGTATCCCCTGCGGATCGCCGACCGCGGTGCTGTTTGCGGATTATCCGGAAGAGCGATAAGTGCATATAAAAAAGCGCCGGCAAGGCGCTTTTTTTATATGTCAGAAACCAAAACTCAGAGCGTTTCCACCGCCGCACGCTCCGCGGCAAGTCCACTTAAATATGCAGTCAGAAACGACTGGAATCCCTCCACTCCGGCCTTGTCCGGCTGCAGCGTTGCAATGGACGCATCTTTAAATACGCGGTCTTCCAGATAATCTTCCAGCGTTTCGCCGTCCTTTCGCCAGAGCCGGTATGCCGCAAGGATCGCCATCCCGTGCGGGCCGCCTTCGCCCGCCGTCTCCATGACCGACACGGGGAACCCCATCGCGTCCGCCATATACTGCTGGCCGACCACGGGCGTTTTAAAAAGGCCGCCGTGCCCCATGAGGCGGTCCAGCGTCGCGCCTTCCTTATAAAGGATGTCCATGCCGACGCGCAATGCCGCTAAAGTGGAATAGAGCTGCGCGCGCATGAAATTGGCCAGCGTAAAGCAACTTTCCGGTTTGCGCACGACCATGGGCCTCCCCTCGGAAAGTCCCGTCGTCGGCTCTCCGGAAAGATAATTATAGACCATGACCCCGTCGCAGTCCGCGTCGCCTTCGCGGCTTTTCTCGTAAAGCTTATCGTAGAGTTCGCCCGTCTCCGGCTTCGCACCGAAGAGCCCCGCCGCCTCACGGAACACGCGCACCCATGCATCCAGATCGGACGTGCAGTTATTGCTGTGCGCCATGGCGACCGGCCTGCCGGACGGCGTGGCGACCATGTCGATCTCCGGGTACACGCGGCTGAGCGGCTTTTCGAGCACGATCATGGCAAAGATCGACGTACCCGCAGAAACGTTGCCCGTGCGCTGGGCGACCGAGTCGGTCGCGACCATGCCCGTGCCCGCGTCGCCTTCCGGCGGCGCCATCGGAATCCCCGCGCAGAGCGTCCCGGTCGGGTCAAGCAGCCTCGCGCCTTTCTCGGAAAGGATGCCCGCATCGTCGCCCGCACAGAGCACCTGCGGCAGGATTCCCCGCAGCGCCCAGGGATACCCGTTCGGCCGTACCAGTTCGTCGAACGTTTTCAGCATGGCCGCATCGTAGTCGTTTGTGCTGGAATCGATCGGGAACATGCCGGAAGCGTCGCCCACGCCAAGCACTTTTTTTCCGGTCAGCCGCCAGTGTGCATAGCCCGCCAGGGTGGTCAGATAGCGAATCTTTTGCACATGCGCCTGTTTTTCCAATATGGACTGATACAGCTGCGCGACGCTCCAGCGAATCGGAATATTGAACCCCAGCCGCCCGGTCAGGAACCGCCCGGCTTCCTCGGCGTTGGTGCTGCGCCAGGTTCGAAACGGCGCAAGCAGTTTCCCGTTCCCATCAAACGCAAGGTAACCATGCATCATGCCGGAAATACCGATCGCGCCAACGCGGGAAAGCGTTATGCCATACTGTTTTTTGACGTTATCACACAGTTCGCGGTAACTTTCCTGCAGCCCGCGTTCCGCTTCGGCAAGGTCGTATGTCCAAACGCCGTTTTCCAGCCGGTTTTCCCAGGCAAAGCCGCCGGAAGCCAGCGGCCGGTGCAGTTTATCGATCAGCACCGCCTTAATGCGCGTCGAGCCGAGTTCGATACCGAGCGTCGTTTCCCCGCTGCGGATAATTTTCGCCGTTTCCCCTGCGGTCATGGCTGTCCCTCCTTCAAAATCGCTTCCGGCGCGAATACGCCGGTTTTGCAGAAGTGCTTCGGCACGTTTTTTTTACGCATGCCGAAGCGCTGTTGTCTTCATGCTTCACACATTCTCGAGCAGAAACTTTTCAGCCTCGGCGCACCAGAGACCGTTGTTGGCATTGACGATTCTGTCGAGTTCGGCGAAGAGCGGCTCGGTTTTGCCCTTTTCGGCGAAGTCGGCAATCGCGGTCAGCGGCAGGTCGATCTGCGTGTAGATCAGCTTCTTGCCGCCGGGGATTTTCGGCAGGGCTTTCGTCGTTTCAACAACGCTGTCCAGCCCGCCGACATGCGTGATCATCGCCGCCGGGTTGAGTTTGCCCGCGTTCATCATCGCGATCGCCTCGCGCATGTCGTCCGTGTTCCCGTGGCTTGTCGCCGCAACGTGCGTGCGGTTGTAATGCACGTTGTAGAAGTTCACCATCGCCGAAAACGCCTGGTTGCCAGGGCCTGCAAAGAAATTCAGGCACCCGTCCACCGCAAGGATTGCGTCCGCCTGCTCGACCACCGGCTTCACCGGCGCAAAGCAGATCACGTCGTCGTAGCCCGTGCCGCCGGAAAGTGCCTTCAGCGCGGCGGCCGGATCGTCCACTTTGCCCGTGTTGACATAGTGCAGTTCCACGCCGCATTCCTTTGCGTGCGCTACCGAATAGATGCTCTCCGCACGCTCCAGCCGCGCGTCGTCGATGTCCGTGACCACCAGCAGCTTCGGCTTACGCTCGCAGTGCAGCGCGTAGTCGATCGCGCCGAGGCCCATCGGGCCGACCGCCGCCAGCAGCGCCATCTTGCCGCCCTCGACGACGCCCATGTCGTGCACGTATTCGCCGTCGCGCGTGTGGTACATCGCGTGGAACGTCGCGATAATGCAGCTCATGGGTTCGGCCAGCGAGCCATAGAAGCGGGTGTCGCTGTTGTACGGCAGCAGGCAGTCCATGTGCAGCGTTTCCCAGGGGATGTTGACGTAGGTCGCGTCCCCGCCGCACTCCGCGTACGAATACCCCGGTGCGCTGAGCGAGCCCTTGTAGGAGTGCGCGGGCTGGATGACGAACCCGTCGCCTTTCTTGAATTTATGCGCCCAGTTTTTGCCGACTTCGTCGATCACGCCGCAGAACTCGTGCCCGATGACGATCGGGCGCTTTTCCACGTCGTCCGGCACGCGCTTGTGCGAAGCGCCCTGCATGAGCGCCTTGTAGCTGGACATGCAAAGACTGTCCGAAATCACTTTGCAGCGCACGCCGTCGTCGCCGACGGGGCTCAGCTCAAACTCCTCCAGCCGGATATCGTTTGCGCCGTAGAGGCGCACCGCTCTCGTTTTCATAACCGTTGCTTCCTTTCTTCGTGTGCCGTATGCACGGCTTAAAACCTACTCTTCGTTTTCGTGGCGGATCAGTTCCCAGGTGCTTTCGATCAAATTGGAAAACTGGGCTTCCTTCATCTTCGGAATCACGAAACTCTGCCGCGGGGAGTTGATGTCCTCGCCGCTGATCTGGAACATGCTGTATGTTTCGCAGAGCTTCCGCAGCCGCTCGATCTGCGCCTGTGTATTCCGCGTCGGCATGTATGTCACCGCGCGTACGCCCGCGCCGTAGAGCGACTCGAAGAGTTCTTCGAGGTAGTCGTCCTCGAACTTCTGCGCCTTCTTGTCGCCCGTGACGCTCGCCGTCACGTCGCCTAAGTATGCGTAGGCGAGGATCCCGCCGACCTCCCGCGCGAAGCGGACGAACTCGTCCAGTTTCGGGCATTCGTCCGTCGCTTCGACGAACACCCTCGGGATGCACTCCTTTTTGAGCGTACTCACAAGATCGTATTCGGCCAGCATGGTTTCGTGCGCGCCCGCACCCGCCGGCAGCACCGCGTTCCCGGAAGCAAGCAGCTGTTTTGCCAACGCAAGCATGAGATGCCGTTCCGTCACGCTCCCGCCGTTTTCGTACTGCGAAAGCGGCAGTACGTCCCGCTCGAAATCGATCGAAACGCCTTTGTCCGCATACAGTGCGTTGATGCGTCCGACCATCGCGCGGTTGCGCGCGTTGCGCTTTTCGCGCCGCGGCGCGAAATATGCCTGCACCTTCGCGATGTTTTCGTGCGGCACGGCGTGCAGCACCATGTAGCTGCAGCCCTTTTGGTCGGGGTTGTTCGTACGTCGGCCTTTGAGCGGCGTGTCCGCAAACGACACGCGCGTCTCCACGCCGATCGTCGTCGGAATCCCGGCGATTTTTCCCGCCTCGATGAATTCTTCCGCGCCGCCCATGCTGTCGTGGTCGACGATCCCGCAGGTGGCGAGTCCTTCGGCGCGGGCGGCGTACACCGCCGCGCCCGGCGAGTATGGCGAGAACGAATATGTTGTGTGGATATGGTTGTTGACCATGCGCGGGTCGGCCGGCGGGAAGTGCGCGGTTTTGACCGCTTCTCCCAGCGCGGCGAGCCGCGTTTCCTTTTCCGGCGCGTTGAGCTTCTGCAGCAGCGTTAAATCGATCATCTGAGCATGACCTGCCCGCCGGTCACGGGGATCGCCTGGCCGGTTTCGTAGGTCTGCTCCACGGCGTAGAAAATGGCTTTCGCCACGTCCGAGGGCAGGCATCCGCGTTTGATGAGCGACTTGCTCAGGTAATACTGCTTCACGTCCCCGACGCTCTTTGCGCCGGGCACTTTGCCTGCGTGCAGGTACTGCACGAACAGCCCGCGCTCCGGGTCGCTCCAGAGCGGCCCGTCGTAATAGTTGCCGGGGCACACCGCGTTGACCTTGATATTGTACGGTGCGAGTTCGAGCGCAAAACTCTGCACGAGCCCGATCCCGCCGAACTTGCCGCCCGCGTAGGCGAAGTTTTTGTTGCTGCCGGCAAGGCCGGATTTGCTGTTGATTTCGACGATGTCGCCCGTCCAGCCCGGGTCGGCGGCAAACTGCGCGCGCATGACGCGCTGGGCGTATTTCACGCATGTGAAAAACGCCGTGTAGTTGATGCGCGTGACGAACTCGAAGTCCTTTTTCTCCATCTCGTCCAGCGAACCGGCCTTGAGCACGCCCGCGTTGGAAACCAGCAGGTCCAGCCCGCCGAAGCGCTCCACGGTGCGCGCGATCATCTCCGCCACGCTCTCCTCGTCCGAAACGTCGACCTTCACCGCGAACGCGTTTTCGCCGAGTTCGCCTGCGACCGTCTGCGCCAGCGGTTCGTTGAGGTCGGCGATCACCACGCACGCGCCTTCGCGGCAGAGTTCTTCGGCGATGCCTTTGCCGAATCCCTGCGCGCTGCCGGTCACGATCGCGATCTTCCCGCCGAGCCGTCCCGGGACCTTTTTCCGGTTCTTTACGTTTTCGGAAGCGATTTGCTCCCATTTTGCCATATCGATCATGATTCTTTCATCTCCATATACCGAAGCAGCCGCCCGTACGCGTCTTCCCACGCCTGCGTGTGGCGCGGTTCGTAGACGCGCGTTTCGATCGAGCGGCGCACGATTTCGCGTCCCTGTGCCACGTCTTTGATTTCGCCCAGCGCAATCGCCTGCAGCAGCGCGTTGCCCATGGCCGAACCCTCGGCGGGGCCCGTGACCACGCGCCGGTCCAGCACGTCCGCCGTCATCTGGCACATGAGCCGGTTCGCGATGCCGCCGCCCGTGATGTTGAGCGTATCGATCCGCTCGCCCTTCATTTTCTCCAGCCATTCGAGCGCCCAGCGGTATTTCAGCGCGAGACTCTCGTAGGCGCAGCGCGCCGTTTCGCCGACCGTCTCCGGCGGCTTCTGGCCGGTGCGCTCGCAATAGCGCCGGATTTTCCCGCACATGTCCCCCGCGGAAAAGAACGGCGCGTCGTCGGGGTCGATGATCGCGGCGAACGGCTCTGCGCGCGCCGCGAGCGCGTCGATTTCCTTCCAGCTGTACTGCGTGCCCTGCCGCGCCCATTCCCGGCGGCATTCCTGGATGATCCACTGGCCCATGATGTTCTTCAGCGGCCTGTATCCGCCCTGCACCGTGCCCTCGTTGGAAAAGTTTGCTTCGAACACGACGTCGTTGATCAGCGGGCGCTCCGTCTCCACGCCGAAAAGCGACCACGTCCCGCTCGAGCAGAACGCAAAGCTCCCTTCGCCCGGAATCGCCGCCACCGCCGACGCCGTGTCGTGCGTGCCCACCGCCGCAAACGGCACCCGCGATACGCCCAGTTCCGCCGCGACCGTTTCCCGCAGTTTCCCCCGCAGCGTCCCCGCCCGGTCGATTGACGTGAACAGCTTCGAAGGGATATTCAGCGTGCGCATGGTTTCGTAGTCCCAGCGGCGATTTGCACCATCGTAAAGCATACTCGTCGTGGCGATCGTGTATTCCGTGGCTTTTTCGCCCGTAAGGAAATAGCCGTACAAATCCGGCGAGAACAACAGCGTTTCCGCGCTTCGCAGCGCGGGATCGCCTTCCCGCACGCGGGTGTAGAGCTGATAAACCGTGTTAAACGGCATGCTCGCAATGCCGGTGCGTTCAAACAGCGTCCGCTGCGGCACCAGCGCATGCACGGCAGCCACCTCGGCCTCCGTGCCATTACGGTAGCAGCGCGGATTGCCCAATAATGCGCCGTTTTTGTCGATCAGTCCGAAGTCAACACCCCAGGTGTCGATGCCGAAACAGTCCGCGTCGCCGCCTTCCTGTCTGAGTTTTGCAAACGATTCTTTAATCTGACGGTAGAGGCCGAGCGCATCCCAGTAATACAGGCCGTTCTGCTCGACCATTGGATTGTCGAAGCGGTGCACCTCACTCAGTTCGATGCGTTCGCCGTCGAACGCGCCGAGCACCGCGCGCCCGCTGGACGCGCCGAGATCAAATGCGAGCAGCCTGCGCCGTTTCATTTTATTACGCCTTTCTGGAGGATGATGTTCGCATATACCGCTTCCTCGCCCGTCTGGACGATTACGCAGCATTCATCCGCCTTCTCATAAAACGCGTAACGCTCAAGGTGCCCGACAGCGTCCGCACCGCGGTCGTCATGTTTGGCAACAATCGCTTTGTACTCGTCGTGGATCGGGATTTTCATGCCCTTGTCGCGTTTGTCCACGTCCATCACCATTGCCGGAAGATCGGTGTAAAGGTCGAGCGGCATAAGCGTTAAAATCGCTTCCATCAACGCGGGTACGCCCAGCCCGTCTGCGCGTACAAACTGCGCGCCGCAGCGCGCCGCAGCGCTTTTGCCAGGATAGTTTCCGTCCGCCAGCAGAATTTTGTCGCCGTGCCCCATCTCGCAGATGGCTTTAAGCAGTTCCGGGGAAAGCAGTTTCGGTACGTTCAGCAGCATTGTAATTCTCCTTTATGAAACGTTTCGCGCTGTCGGGCTTCCGTATGGAAGAACGGCAGCGCGAACGTTCGAAATCGCGTTTGTTAAGTCTTTACTGATACAGCGGCCCGAGCGCCTTGCAAGCGCGGAAGTCCGCGCCTTCCAGATCCTTCGTTCCGAACGCGCTCCAGGTCGAAGGCCGGAAAATCCGTTCTTCGGCTACGTTGTGCATCGAGACCGGAATGCGCAGCATGGAAGCCATGGTGATCAGCAAATCGCCGATATGCCCATAGCAGAACGCGCCGTGGTTGGCGCCCCAGTTGGCCATGACGCTGTAAACGTCCGTGAACGCATCCTTGCCCGTGAGGATTGGTGCAAACCAGGTCGTCGGCCAGGTGCGGTCCGTACGCTCGTCGAGGATTTTGTGCACCTTGGGATCGAGCTCGCAGGTGTAGCCTTCCGCCAGTTGCAGTACGGGACCGATTCCCTTGACCACATTGAGCCGGGCCATGGTCACCGGCATGCCGCCCTTCGTGCCGCCGATGAAATGCGAGGAATACCCGCCGCCGCGGAAATAATAACGATCCGCCGCACACCAGTCGGTCGCCGCAAGGCAGGCGTCTGCGTCGGCTTCTTTCATGTCATAAAACGGTTTAATCACCGGCACGCCCTTTTCGTCCGCAACGGCGCCCGTTCCGTCCAGCGCGGCCGCACCGGAGTTAATCAGGTGGATGATGCCGTCCTTAGCGTGGCCCGTAAGCCGCTTGCCCGTAACCCGCTTGACCGCATCCGGGCTCCAGTAGGTACGAACATCCGCAAAGATAGCGGGACGGTCGCTCACAAGATGCTCGAAGAGCATCGTAAGCGCGTTAAGCGTATCGTTTTCGGTACCGATCACATACGCCTCGCGCAGACCGTTCCAGTCGAACTGGCTGTTGAGCATCGCTTCGAGGAAGTCGAAGTTGGGCATATAGTCCGTCCACTGCCGCTGACCCTGAATGCCCGCCACGACCGCGTTATGGCCGTTGCTTTCTTCAACAAATCCCATTTCCGCCAGTTTGGGGTTACCGACCATAAGGTCGCGCACAATCAAAAAGCTCTTGATTACGAATTCCCACTGCTTTTCCTTTTCCCCGGGCGAGAACTGCAGTTCCGGCGGGTTTTTGTCCAGCCCTTCCTTGCAGTGTTCCTTTGCCCATTTCAGGGCGCGTTCGAATTCGTCGTGGTCGTAAATTCCCTTGTCGATGCGGCGGAGAATCTCCGTTTCGTCCACGCTCTCGCTGCGCAGGCCCATGTATTCGTAAATCATTTCCTGGTTGAGAATGCTGCCCGCAATGCCCATGCACATCGAGCCGACCTGCAAATAGCTGTTCTGACGCATGCACTTGACCGCAATGGCGGATTTTGCAAACAGCAGAATCTTTCTGGCCACGTCTTCCGGAATTTCTGTGTCTGCGGCGTCCATTACGTCGTGCCCGTAAATGCTGAACGCGGGCAGGCCCTTCTGCGAATGCGCGGCCAGCACCGCCGCAAGGAACACCGCGCCCGGGCGCTCTGTGCCGTTGAATCCCCAAACCGCCTTGACGGTGAGCGGATCAAAGTCCATCACTTCGGTCGAATAGCACCAGCAGGGTGAAACCGTCAGCGTAACGCCGACGCCCTCGCGCTCAAACTTTGCCTGGCAGGCGGCCGCTTCACGAACGCCGCCGATCGTCGTGTCCGCGATGACGACCCCGATCGGTTCGCCGTTGGGATAGCGCAGATTATCGCCAATCAGCTTTGCAGCGGATTTTGCCATCTGCATGGTTTGCTCTTCGAGACCCTCGCGCACACCGTTCCGCCTTCCGTCGATGCACGGACGGATACCGATCTTTGGCAGGTCAATTGCATAACGGTTCATAATTTTCTCCTCCTGTTTTGTTCCAATATCTATTGTTCCCGCATAAAATGCATGCGGGCTGCGAAGCCTTAATCTATTTTGATGCACGCGCAGTGTGGCGGTGCCCGGCTCGGAAAGACCGGCGCCCGCATGGCACGGGATGCAGTGCACTGGATTGGGATATGCGCACGGCGCGGCGGCTTTTTTTGAATCGAAAACTGCGGAAACCATAACGGTCCGCCAATCAGATCCGGTTATGCAGATGGGATTTGAGCCGCATGACCTGCGGATATTCCGAACTTTCGCCCGCCATGCGTTTGAGCAGAAGTTCTCCGGCACGCTGCCCCATCAGTTTCGTGGGCTGTTCCACGATGGACAGCGGAGGCGAAACGATTCGGCACAGGTCGACCGCGTCAAACCCGACAAACCCAATATCCTTGCCAAGGATGACATTTCGCTCGTGCGCGGCGGTAATCGCGCCCATCGTCATGTCGTAGTTCGTCACGCAAAGCGCCGTCGGAGGGTTCGCCATATCCATGAAGTGTATAAACTGGCGGTATCCCGACTCAAAATCGTACCGGCCGATCTGTATCAACCCATCGTTCGGAATTTCGATGTTCGGGCCGGCTCCGGTGTCCGCTGCAATGCCGTAATCCTTGAGTGCGCGCCGATAGCCGATCATGCGCTCGTTTGCCGTTGAGATGTCCAGCGGCCCCACAATAATACCGATATGCCGGTGTCCCGCGTTGATAAGCTGCTCGACCGCCCCATAGGTTGCATTGAGGTTATCGATGACGATACTGTCGCAGGAAAAGCCCGGAATCGTCCGGTCGACAAGCACCATGGGCATTTCAGATCCGCGGGAATTGCGGACTTCGTTGAGTTCCTCGGCAGAAACATGCTCTGCCACAAGTACGATGCCGTCAACATTGTTATTGCAAAGCACGCGCAGCTTTTCCATCTCGAGGTCCCGGTCAAAGTCGTAACTGCAGACAAAGGACGTGTATCCCGCAGCGCGCAGCACCTGATCGAGCGAGGAGAGCACTCCGCCGAAAAAAGGCACGGACAGCGTCGGAATTACGACGCCCACCGTCATCGTTTTGTTCGTCTTCAAACTGCGGGCATTGCGGTTCACCCGATATCCCAGTTCCGCAACCGCTTCCTCGATCCGCGCGCGGTTTTCCTCGCGCACCGAGCCGCCGTTTAAATATTTCGAGATAGTCGCGAGCGACAATCCCGTCTGTTTGGCTACATCTTTTATTGTCGACAAGGTAATAGTTCCTTTAAGTTCATAATTTGAAGGGTAAAACAGAGCAAAACGTTTTATGTTTCGGTTCATTCTAGCATTGCTTCGTTTATTATGTCAAGCACAATCTAGTCCTTATGAATATGATTCTGTTTTTAATTCAACAATATTGCATATTTATGTTTATTATTTCTTCGCTCGTGTTTGCTTCAGGTAAAAATTAGGTCTTGACTTGATGCGTTTCCCGTGCTACAATGCAAAAAGATGAAACGTTTCGCTTTCTAATTTTTCCCATCGGCAGAAAAGCGGTCTTCAAAAAACAATTTTTGCTCGTTTTCTTTTGCTATTATTTCAGTTATGAGGTGATACTTTGCCCGAGACCATATTAAGTATGACAGGGATTCAGAAGTACTTCCCTGGCGTTCACGCACTCGACGGCGTGGACCTTGAACTGCGCGCCGGCGAGGTTATGGCACTGGTCGGTGAAAACGGCGCCGGCAAATCCACGTTGATGAAAATCCTGACCGGCATCTATGAAAAGGACGGCGGAAAGATCGAACTGTTCGGCAAGGAAGTGGAGATTCACTCGCCTTACGAAGCACAGCAGCTCGGCCTTTGCATCATCCATCAGGAGCTCAACCTTCTGCGCGACCTGACCGTCGCCGAAAACATTTATATCGGCCGGGAAACGATACACGGCTTATTCCTTGATAAAAAGGAACAAAACCGCCGCGCGCAGGAACTGCTCGACTCCCTCAACATCAAAATTGACGCCACCACGGAGGTGAAGCGCCTCACCGTCGCAAAACAGCAGATGGTCGAGATCGCAAAGGCGCTTTCTTTCCCAAGCACGCGCGTCATGGTTATGGACGAACCCTCTTCCCCGCTGACCGATACGGAGATTCAGGAGCTTTTCACGTTCATCCGCGAGCTTAAGGCAAAAGGCGTCGGCGTTATCTACATCTCTCACCGGCTTGACGAGCTTGAGCAGATTTCGGACCGGATTACCGTCATGCGGGACGGACACACCGTCGGCATGGTCGAAACAAAGGACATTACGCTCGATCAAATCATCAAAATGATGGTCGGGCGCGTCATCTACGAAGAACCCAAATCAAAATCCAACGTGCCCGACGATGCGGAAATCGTGCTCGAAGTGCGCCACTTGATTTCCGACGACGTGAAAGATGTTTCGTTCGTGCTCCGCAAGGGTGAAATCCTCGGTTTTGCCGGTTTGATGGGAGCCGGCAGGACGGAGACGGCACGCCTGCTCTTCGGCGCGGACAAACGCACGTCCGGGGAAGTTCTCGTCAATGGGAAGCCTGTTTCAATTTCGTCCCCGGAAGACGCGGTCAAAGCCGGTATCGGCTATCTGTCCGAAGACCGCAAGCAGTTTGGGCTCTGCCTCGGCCTCTCGGTCTGCGATAACACCGTGTTGCCGACGCTTTCCGATTTTGTCAAGGGCGCTTTCGTCGACGACCGGGCCATCGCAAAGGCAACGAGCGAATACGTCGACAAGATCGGCGTGAAAACACCGCATGTCACCACGGCGGCCAAGTCGCTTTCCGGCGGCAATCAGCAAAAAATCGTTATCGCCAAGTGGCTCCTGCGTAACTGCGACATTCTGATTTTCGACGAGCCGACGCGCGGCATCGACGTCGGCGCGAAAAACGAAATCTATAAACTCATGAACCAACTGGTTTCACAGGGCAAATCGATCATTATGATTTCCTCGGAAATGCCGGAGCTTCTGCGCATGAGCGACCGTATCGTCGTGATGTGTGAAGGAAGACTTGTCGGCGAACTGGGGATTGAGGACGCCAACCAGGAAAAAATCATGTCATATGCAACGATGAGGGAGTAATATCATGGATTCACAGGTTAAGAAAAAACTGAATATGCAGAAGTTGCTGGCGCCGCTGGCATTGATCATCCTCTACGTGTTCTTTTCGATCTTCGGGAATAATTTCTTTTCGGTCGATACGCTCAAGAACATCCTCGAATCCAGCTACTATATTGGATTCATGGCCTTCGGCGTAACGTTCGTCATCATCACCGGCGGGATCGATCTTTCGATCGGCACGGTCATGATGTGTTCGGCGCTGATCGGTGCGTATGTTTTCAAGCAGCTCAACTGGCCGCTCACGATCGCGCTGTTCGTGACCGTCGGCGTTGGCGCAATGTTCGGCCTGGTCAACGGCCTTCTGATTGCAAAACTCGAACTTCCGCCTTTCATCGCAACGCTCGGCACCATGATGATGTCCCAGGGGTTCGGCTCCATCATCACCAAGGTGCAGTCCCAAACCTGGCCGACCGCTACGGCGGAAATCGGTTCCTGGTTTAAAAAGGTTTTCATCCGCAACACTTTTTATATAGGACAGACCAAGTTTTCCGGTTTCCCGGTCGGTGCATTCTGGCTTCTGGCATTTTTCATCATCGGCGCGCTGCTTCTGCATAACACGAAATTCGGCCGTTATACGTTCGCCATCGGTTCCAACGAAGAAGCCGCCCGCCTTTCCGGCATCAACGTAAGCAAATGGAAAGTGCTCGTATACACCGTCTGCGGTATCTTCGCCGGGCTCGGCGGCATCTTTTACGCCGCGGCCTACACGACCATCACTCCCGGCACCGGCAACGGGCAGGAACTCAACGCCATTGCGGGCGTCGTCATCGGCGGTACGTCCATGGCCGGCGGTTCCGGCACAATGGTCGGCACGCTCATTGGTATTTTCATCATGTCCGTTCTGAAAAACGGCCTCTCCGCCTGCGGCCTGCAGGCGCCCTGGCAGACATTCTTCACCGGCGCGGTCGTCATCGGTGCGGTGCTGCTCGATATTCAGCGCACCAAAGCCGCAAACCGCGTGAAAAAGAGCTGATTGTATCCACAGCTCAGCCCCTGTGCAAGCAACGGTCAATGCCGGCCGTGCTGAATAAAAAAGGAGGAACACTTATGAAGAAACTTGTTGCAGTTTTGTTGACGCTCGCATTGGTGCTCAGCATGTTCGCATGCGCAGCGCCCGCCGAGACCGAAGAGACCGCCACCGCCGAAGAAGCGACCGAAGAAGTTGCAACGGTCGAAACGACTGAAGAAGCCGCGGAAACCACCGACGAACCGATCTACATCCCCGTTATGGCAAAGGGATTCCAGCATCAGTTCTGGCAAGCCGTTAAAACCGGTGCGGAAGCTGCCGCTGCCGATTACGGCGTGGAAATCTACTTCGATGGCCCCGCTTCCGAAACCGACATCGACGATCAGGTCAACATGATCAAGACGGAACTGGCAAAGAACCCCAAGGCGATTGCCCTGGCCGCTCTGTCTACCGAAGCCGTTACCGAGATCCTTGAAGAATGCGCCGAAAAGGGCATTCCGGTCATCGGCTTTGACTCCGGCGTTCCGGACGATCAGACCGGCGCCGTGGTTGCGACCGCTTCGACGAACAACGAAAACGCCGCTGCAATCGCAGCCGAAAAGTTCGGCGAGAACGAAACGCTCGTAGCCAAAATGCAGGCCGCGACTCCGGAAAACCCGGTCGTCATCGGCTGCCTGAGCCAGGATGCGGTCTCCGCTTCCGTTACCGGCCGCACGACGGGCTTCGTCAACAAGATGAAGGAAATCGCCGAGCAGTATCAGCCGGGCCTTGTCTCCGTTGAAGGCCATACGAAATGGGAAAGCATCGTAGACAACCCCGCGATCATCATCCAGGTTGAAGTCTCCGCCACCACTGAAGCGACCTCGCTGCAGACTTCCGCCAACGCGCTTCTGGCCACCCCGGGCATCGCCGCGGTGTTCTGCTCCAACGAAGGCGCCGTGGTTGGCTTCCTGGCCGCCACGTCCGATGGTGAAGACCTCGCTGCCGACGGGAAGTACGCCGACCTCGTCGTCGCCGGATTCGATGCCGGCACGGCTCAGAAGAACGCGATCCGCAACGGTTGGTTCTATGGCTCCGTCACGCAGGATCCGTATCAGATCGGTTACAAGGCTGTCGAACTGGCTTATGAAGCCGCGATGGGCGAAGAGGTTTCCGATGTTGACACCGGTGCGCAGTGGTATGATTCCACCAACATCGACGATCCGGACATCGCTCTGCTGGTCTACGATTGATCGAAGTAACGCGTAATAACTTCTAAAGCAACACAAAAACGGAGAAGAGCCGGGCTCTTCTCCGTTTTTTGATTGGCAAAAAGAAATACGGCCTATGTTTGAGCGGTCCGTTCTGTCCGACGAACCGCTTTGGTGCAGCCCATGCCGGCATATAGCCACAGTTTGGAACGCAAGAAAATTGCCGGAATCCGACGCTCGCATGCCGCGCATCCGGCCGGATGCAGACGCTTTCTGTTATCCTGACCGGTTTTACAGCGGTCTTCCGTCGTGTTCCCTGCAAAAAAGAAGGGGGAATCTTCCCCCCTTCCGATTAACTAAATCGCACGTTCTAAAAAGAATTCTCTGCAAATGGATTTTGCACATGGCATCAGCCCAAAACGGTTGCGCTTACCAGCTTTCCTGCATACAGCGCGCTTAAGCCTCCGTCCATGCCGCAGGTTCTAACGGGTTAAACACAAAACTCCATTTCATCAAAACCCGTTCGGAAGGATTGCCTTTTCATGCTCCGCCAATGCTCCCGGAATCAAATCTTCCCTTTTATAAGATGTTCGAAGCTCTCAGCCGCCCGATGGATTGAGAAGAAAATCGTCCACCGTTCCCCAGCCGCCGCCCGCGCACCTGACATACACGCCGACGGTCATAACTCCGCTTTGGCAGGGGATGTTTTCAATCACCGGCTGCTGCCAGTCCACCCAGCCGTTTACGGCAAACGGCGCGGTATATGTCACGCCGTCCGAAATTGCGTAGATATACATCTCCGCATTTTCCCCCGCGTCCCCGCCCTGCGCGCTGATCGTAAAGCGGTAATTGCCCTCTTTTAGCCCGGTAACCGTCTGCTCGGCTTTCCATTCGACCGCATCCGAATTCCAAAAATGCAGCGACATTTCGCCGGAATGCGCGTCCATCTTTTTCTTCTGAAAATCGGTTTGAATCCCTGCGGCTATCGCCGTCACCTGCCACATGGAGGTGTCCGCGTCCTCAAAGCTATAGTTGTCGATATAGTTTTCTTCCACAATGTCGATATAGCAGGTCACATCAGAACCGCCAGCCATGCCGGAAACCGAATATGTGCCGATCGGTGAGGCGCTGATTGCGTCCAGATCGGCGCTTTCCCAGGTAACCGGGATTTCGGCGGTCGTAGCATCGTTGTTGGTCGCCGTCACCGTGTCCGGCAGCGTAATCGGGTTGTTGCGGCGCACGGTCAGGTACACCGGCGAAATCTCGTCCGCTTGAACGGGACAAATTGTGCCGGTGCGCACATATGAAAAGGTCTTCAGCGATTCGAGCGGATGGCCCGTCTCGTCGAAAAGGGCCTGATTTTCGCAGGCGCAGCCGCCGTAATACACACCCGCATCGTCGGGGTCGTATTCTGCGGCGTAGCTGCTCGCCCAGCCGGAGCCGTATTGCTCCCAGAGCGCCGCGCGCGCTTCAAACGTGTCCGCCGGGACCGCAATCCATACCGGTTCCCAGTAGAACACGCCGATTCCCGCGTCGCCAAGCGACGCAACGGCTTCGATTACGCTGGAAATCTCGCTCGCCTGACCCTGCACGGTGAACGGATATTGCTTGTCGTAGTTCAGCTTTTCGCCGATCGTGTTTGCGTGCCCGTCGCTGTCGGCCAGCGTGTAGGCCCAGGCCGTTTCGGCAACCATCACCTGCTTGCCGTAGGTATCGGCAACATTTTTCAGTTCCGAAACGAGATTCTCCAGCGTCCCGTGCCAATACGGGTAATACGACGAAGCGAAAATATCGTAATCCACGCCGTAGCGGTCCAGCAGGAAAGCATAGTTGTTGTACTTGCCGTCCTCGGGGTTGGTGAAATGCACCGCGATGCGGATCGCAGGGTCAAACCCGCGCACGGCGGAAGCGCCCGCCGCAAGCAGTTGATAAATCGCCGGCCATGCGGTTTCTCCGCAAAGCCCGGTGGTTGTCTCGTTTCCAATCTGCACCATGCCGACGTCCGCGCCCGCGTCTTTGAGCGCCTGCAGGCTTTCCGCCGTATAGCTTTGAATCGCCCCCGCCTTTTGCTCCACCGTGTAATCCGCCCAGGCTTTCGGCGCCTGCTGCTTGGACGGGTCCGCCCAAAAATCGGAATAATGGAAATCGACCAGCAGTTTCATACCGTACTGCGCGGCGCGCGCGCCGATGGCCGCGGCGGTTTCGATATCGCAGTCTCCTCCGCCGTAGCCGTTGCCGTTTTCATCGTATGGATCGACCCAAACGCGCACGCGCACATAGTTGATCCCAGCCTCCCGCATGGTCAGCAGCGGGTCCTGCTCGTTTCCGTCGAAATCATAGTAGACCACGCCGCTGTTTTCCAGCGAAAGCAGGCTGGAAACATCCGCGCCCATCACGAAATCGTCCGAAAGACCGTCGATTTTGTCCACAATCAAACCCGCTTCGACGGGTTCGGCAGGTGTGGCGCTTTCTTCCGGATCGTCCGCCGGAGCGGACGATCCGGCACAGCCCGCAATAAGCAGCACCAACGCGGCAAGCAGTAAGGCAATAAACCGTTTCATCCGCTTATCCCTTGACCGAGCCGCCGGTCACGCTCTCCACGTAGAACTTCTGCATGATCACAAACAGAACCGATATCGGGATGGAGACCAGCACGCCGCCCGCACAGAATCGCGAGAAATAGGTGTTAACACTGCTCTTGTGCAGCATGTTGAAGAGCCCGACGGCCACCGTCCAGTCGCCCGACAGCCGGGATTTTATGATGATGTTGGAGAAGATGAAGTCCATCCAGGGCATGAGGAACGCGCTGATCACCGTGTAAACGATAATCGGCTTGGAGAGCGGCAGGATTACCTTCCAGAACACCTCCGCCTCCGACGCGCCGTCGAGTTTGGCCGCGTCGATCATGGAGCGCGAAATCGTGTCGAAAAATCCTTTTGCAATCAAATATCCAAGCCCCGAACTGCCGGAATAAACCAGTATCAGTCCTGCGTGCGTGTCGGTGAGTTTTAGTTCCTTGAGGATGTAATAGATGCAGATCATGGTCAGAAAGCCCGGAAACAACCCCAGCAGAACGCCGGTGTTCATCAGCGCACGCCGCCCGCGGAAGCGCATGCAGCTCGTTGCGTACGCCACCATGAGCACGAACATCGACGAAATCACGCAGGTAAAACACGCAACGATGAACGTGTTGGTAAACCAGGCGGGGAAGTTCGAAACCGAATCCGTATCCGAAAAGAGGCGAATGTAGTTGGAAAACGTCCATTCCTCCGGGAAAAAGCGCAGAATGTTGCGCCCCTCAAATGCGGAAAACGACGTGCAAACAAGCCAGAGAATCGGTACAAGCCAGATGGCGGCCAGCAACGCAAGCACCAGGTGCCGCACGATGTCCCCCGTCAGCAAGCGGGGGTTGACATGCCGCCGTTTCTTTACGCGAATCGCGGCGGAGTTTGTCCGACTGATTTCGTTCATATGAGTCTATCCTCCTTTCCGGGACGGCTGAAGGGCAAAGCGGAGATAAAATCTGAATTGCTCACTGGAAACGCCCCTCCCTTCCTTTTCTGAAGGTATAGTTAAACGCCAGCAGCGTAAACACCGCGCAGACGAGGAACACCAGTATGCCGATGACCGAAGCCATCTTGTAGTTATAGGAGTCGTTCGTCAGACGGTACAGCCATGTCACCAGAAGATCGATGTCCTTGGCGTTGGACGCAGCCAGCTTCGTGTCCATGGTAAAATACACGTCCTGCGTGAGCAGGTAGATCACGTTGAAGTTGTTGATGTTGGCGATAAACGAGGTGATCAGATACGGGCCCGTCACGCTGAGCATGAACGGCATCGTGATGCGGTTAAACGTCTGCAGCGCGTTCGCGCCGTCGATCTTGGCGCTCTCGTAATATTCCGTTGGAATGTTCATCAGTACGCCGGTGGCGATCAGCATCAGATACGGCACGCCGATCCAGAAATTGATGATGACAATCATCACTTTCGCCCATTTTGCCTCGGTTAAAAATGGAATGTGGTCGAGATACTGGCCGACCAACCCGATTGATTTAAGAAAATCGGTAATCCCGGCGTTGGCACAGAACGTGTTGACAATGCCGGTGTCGGCAAAAAAGTTTCGCACCAGCAGCAGCGAAACAAACTGCGGCACGGCGATGCAGATCACAAACAGCGTGCGCCAGAGCTTTTTGACCCGCGTGCGCTTATTGTTGATCAAAAGCGAGAGCGCGATGCCGCCGAAATAGCAGGTAAACGTTGCAAAAAACGCCCAGACCAGCGTCCAGCCAAGAACCTTTCCAAACGAGTAACCGAACGTCTCGCTCAGCGACGTGGTAAACAGCCGTTTAAAGTTGTCGAGTCCGACCCACGTAAAAAGTTCGGTCGGCGCCATATGCTGCTGGTCGTAATTCGTAAACGCCACAAGAATCATAAACAGCAGCGGAATAATCGTAAAAACGATGATGCCGAGACTCGGCAGGGAAAGCAGCGTGATATGAAAGCGCTGATTAAACAGATCGCGGACGTCGTCCCGGAACGAATTGACCGGCTCTCCGCGCTCGCTCTTTTGCTGGAGCTCGCGCGCTTCGCTCACAATGCGCAGCAGCACGATCAGCGCCGCGGCGATCACAAGCAGGCCGACCAGCCCGAAGAGGAGGATTAAAAACGAGTTGTCGTATTGATTGACCTCGTTTTTCATCGTGACCGGATTATAGACCGTCGCGCGCTTGACGGTGCCGAGCGTGCCGAGTTTTGCAATGTTCGGACACCCGTACGTAATCGAAAACAGCACTACGACCGCCTCGAATACCAGCGCGAGGAACCCCTTTACATACTGTTTCCTTCGTATGTACCCTGCTCCCCAGAGAAGCGGCGTAAGTTTGACGAACACATCCCCGTCAAGCCAGCTTTTCACGGCGCGGACGGGTAAAAACGTCCGTCCTGCGTCTTGCTTCCTCTTTTTCATGGTACTTTTTCCTTTCCGCTAGAAATGGAGAACCCGCCGCGGAGCGTCCGGCTCCGCGGCGGTTGGATCGGATCGGGTTAAGAAAGGATCAGCCGACAGGCGCGGTAACGCCCGCAACGGTTTCGTCAAGAAGCTGCTGCAGGTCCGTGCCGTCCGGGTTGCCGTTGGCCAGGATGTTGCCCAGCGTCTCGGTCGGAGTCCAGTAGTTGCCGCCGACGGAGAGGCTCTGCGCGGACGCAAACTGGCTCTGCATAGCGAGCGCCGCAACGACGGGGTTAGCCTGCACGCTTTCGGAAGAAGCAGCGTTCACGTTGGACGGAACGGCGCTTCCGCCGGTGCCTTCATACAGGGCGATCTGGTTTTCTTCGTTGGTGAGCCATTCGGCGAGCCGCATCGCCCAGCCGACGTTCTCAGAGTACGCGTTCACGCCGACGAGCTTATAGCCGTCGAAGGAACCCATCTGCACTTCGCTGCCATTGAGCGTATAAGTCGGCAGTTTGGCGGTCGCGTAGTTGTCGCCCCACGCTTCCTGCACGGATGCCGCGTTCCAGCTGCCGTTCACGCCGGCGATGATCGTGCCTTCCTGCACGCCGGTGACAAACGCCGCATCGTCAAGATTGATAAAGCCCGGATCGGCGGTGATGTCGAGGATCGCCTGGGCAACGTCCGTGCCGCCCGTGGTGTTCCAGTCGCACTCGGTCGTGGTCTTGTCGTCCGCCAGCGAGCAGGTGAAGCCCGCGCCCTTAAAGAAGCCGTAGAGGTACCAGCCGCTGTTGAGCTGCATGGTGACCTGTTTGTCCGCGGCATTGGCCGCTTCCAGCAGCCCCGCCCACGAACCGGCCTGTTCGGCGGTCACATACTCGGTGTCGTAATAGAGGAAGTAGCCGTTGCCGCCCATCGCAGGATAGGCATAGAGCGTTCCGCCGACCGTGGAAGCCTGCACCGCGCCCGCGTCGGCGCCGCCGTTGGCTTCGGTGATTGCGTCTACGCTTTCAACCGGCTGCAGCGCACCCGCATTCACGAGCTCGCCGATCTGGTCGTCGGCAAAATAGAATACGTCCGCAGCGGCGGAGATGTCGGTCAGAATGGTGTCCTTCGCGGTCGATTCGGACTGCGCGCCGATTTCGATGGTAATGTTCGCCTCGTCTGCGTACGCGGCGATGAAGTTATCGCACATCACGCGCAGGGTATCCTGGAAATCGGTGAGTTCGGAACCCCAGAGCGTTAGCGAAATGTCCGGGATTTCGGCAGGCTCCTCAGCGGTTGTCTCGGTCGTTTCAGCAGCCGCCTCGGTCGCCGGTTCTTCCGCCGCGGTCTCTTCCGTGCCGGAAGCGCAGGCGCAAAGCGACAGCACCAGCATCAGGGCCATCAGGATTGCTGCAAGTTTTTTCATTGTTCTTCTCCTTTTGTTTATTTTATTTACCGCAGATCACCGCGGGAAATAACGAGTTGGATTTCACATGAACTTCCGGAATTCCTTCAGCGCAGGAGTCGCGTTTCCGTCATAATCGAAGATGCATTGGTTGGCCCATTCGTTGCCGCCGGGTTTGCCGGTTTCGTGCATATATTCCCTCGCCGCTTCGCTCGCCCAGGTCGAACCCGGCAGCGGCAGCCACGCCGGTTCCCAGTAGTAAACGCCCTTTCCGTGCCCGCCGTCGAGTCCTTTCACCAGCGCAAGGAGCGATTGCACGAACCGTCTTTGTCCATCCGGCGTAAGCGGGTACGGCGCGGGACTCCCGTCGAAGCACTTCGTCGCGTCGTTGATTACAAGGTTTGCACCCGTCCTCTGCGGATCGAAATGCCGGCTCGTAAACGCGTAGGCGGTTTCAGCGATCATCACGTCCTTGCCGTACCGCGCAATCATGTCGTTCAGGTTTGCTTGAAGCGACTCGAACGTTCCATGCCAGTATGGATAATAGGACGCGCCGATCACATCGAACGACACGCCGCGGGACAGCATTTCGTCGAACCACTCCCGCCATACGGCGTTATCCCCGCTGCGCTCCAGGTGCAAAAGAATCTTTGCACCGCTTGTATCGCGCACCGCCGCGCAGCCCGCACCGACGAACTTTGCAAGCGCGCCGAATCCCGTCCGCGGCTTTCCCGGTTCCGGATCGCTCAGCTTTCCAGCCGGCCAGAGCATACCGTTGGTAATCTCGTTGCCGACCTGCACTATGTCCGGTTCCAGCCCGGCTTTTCGCAGCGTTTGCAGTGTTTTTTTCGTATAACCAAAAATCTTTCCGGCCAGTTCGTCCGCATCCAGCCCCGCCCACGCCTTCGGAGGAATCTGACGGCCGGGGTCACACCAGAAATCGCTGTAATGCAGATCAAGCAAAAAGCGCATTCCCTGCGCCTTTGCGCGCGCGGCCAGCCGCAGTACGCATGGCAGGTCGCACGTGCCGCCGCCGTACGGCACACCGTTTTCGCCATACGGGTCGAGCCAGAGGCGCAGCCGCGCGGCGTTCACGCCGTTTTGCGCAAGAATTTCGACCAAATCGCCTTTTTTCCCGTCCTGCCGAAACACGCCGCCAAGGCGATCGGTCTCTTCCAGAGAGGAAAAATCCATTCCTAAATCGAACACATTTCAGACCTCAAACCGCTCGATACGGCGGAGTATGTCTCGGTAACGAAACCGCGCGAGACGGTTTTTTTCCAGCACGTCCGCCTCGCTGCCGTGATAACAGCAGCGGATGCAGTAATATTCCTCTTTTTGCGCATCGTAAAACATATCGATGTCGATATCGCGCACAAAGCACGACGGGCAGCGGTAATTCAGTTTGCCTTTTCCAGCCTGAGCCATGTGGTCAGCGTCTCCTTTTCCCCGATTTCGGCTTCCATCCCCAGCGTGAACATGGGTGAAAACGCGTATCCCTCGCGCACGAATCCACGGTTTGCGCCAAGACACTCCATCGAAACCCTTGTTTCAATCTGCGGCACAAGCGCGCTTGCCGACACCGCGCAGTCCAGCGATTCTTCGCGGCATCGATAGGCATAGCCGATGCTCTTTTGTGCGTTTTGCGAAGCGACCGAAAGCACGACGTCCTTCATGTCCTCCGGGTACTCCGTCGTGCCGTAGCAGGCGGTCATGTATTCGCAGAATTTCAGTTTTGCGCCGGGTACGCTCGTAGAAAGCACGCGCCGCCGCACCTCGACGGCGCCGCTGTCTTCCCGGAAGCGGTATTCGGTCTGCACGCTGGCGGTCAGCCCTGCCAGTTCGATTTCGACGGGGTCGAGCGTGAGCACGCGTACCTCGCCTTCGTCCGAAAAATGCGCCTTCGTACGGCAGAGGCATAGGTCTGTTTCCTCGCCGCCGTATGAAATTTTGCAGCTTTTAATCGTCCCTTCCCCGGCATAGTGCGTAAAATAGCCCGCGCGGTAGTTCGCCTGAATCAAAAACGGGTAGCTCGCGTCCTGCACATACTTCGTCCCGATGCCGACCTCGGTTTCGAGTTTCGCCGCATACGGCCGCAAATCGATCACCGCACCACCCTGGTTCATGTCGATCGTGATGCGCATGTACGGGTCGCAGTACCAGAAGTGCTGCTTTTCCGAGCCATAGAGGATGTCCCGCCAAAGCGCACATTCCGGCTGCGAATAGTGATGCGTTTTGCGGTAATGGTCCGCAAACTCGCCCATGGTCATGTCGGCCAGTTCGCCTTTTTTCTTGAGCGCGCCATAGTAGGCCATGCCGTCTTCATAGCTCTTTACGAGCAGTTCGTAAGGCGCTTCCCACCGACCCAGTTTATTCATCCAGCCCGGGCCGACAAACATCATGTTGTAGCAGAATCCCCGGTTATACACCGCAAGATGGCGGTACTGATCGATGATGTTGAACAAATACGGATACTGGCCGTCCTGGTAGATCATACCGCGCAGCACGTTCTGCGGATGCGTGCCGAAGTTGGAGCCGTTACCGTCGAAACAGGCGATCAGATCGCGCGAAAGATGCGGGATGGCGACCAGGCCGCAGTCTTCCTCTTCGTTCGCGGCGGGTGCGTGTGTATTTTGCTTCGACGGAATCCACGGAGCCCAGGGGCCGCCGTCGAGCAGCGTATACCAGGAATTGTTGCAGGTGTGGTATGCCTTCGGCCCTTCCTCAAAACAGGTGGCCACGGCACACTTCACGCCCGGGTATTTCGCCTTGATGTGGTTGATCAGCCACGCGTCCATATAATAGGAACCGGTAGATTCCGGGTAAAATCCAAAGCACTCGAAAAACTTTTCGAATACGTCCTCCACGATGGCGGCTTTGTCCGCCTTTGAAAACATCCAAATGCAAAAATCTTTCGTTTTATATTTTTCGCGGAACTGTTTGCAGGGCAGCCCCAGCAGCGTCAGCGCAATTTCGTCGCCGTATGTCTCGTGGTGCTGCTTTGCAAGCGCGACGGCCTCGTCCGAAAACAGCGAAGCATACGTCATCTGGATGGTTGTTTTGATGCCGTTTTTATGCGCGATTTCCTGCTGAAGGCGAAAAATCTCCAGCGACTCGCGCGCCAGCGCGCCGGAAGGCTGCGCGGCGCCGCCGCCCTGCGCCGTTACGGTTTCGGCGTACTCCGGCAGCATTTCCGGGCGGTGTATCACGTTTAGAATCAGCGGATTAGTCATGATCATGCATTCCTTTGATGGGGAATTTTTCGGGTTGCGCAAACGGTTGCGCATATTCGACGGAAAAGCAGGCCGCACGATTTACAGCCTATGTGCGATAGCGAACGATTGTGTGTGGTACGAAGGTTTTTTTCTGCGTCGGTTCATGTTCGAGAAGCTGAATGAGAGTTTCTCCGGCGGCGATGCCATAAGAATGGACGTCCACGCTCACCACCGAGTCCACAAGAGGGAGGTTTCTGATAATGTCGCTGTTATAGAAGGAAGAAACGCGGATATCCGAAATTCCGCTCTCCATAAGTTGTTCCACCGTTTTAACACAGATAAAATCGTCCCCGCAGAGGATGCGCTCCGCACCGGCTCCGACCGCCTGCAGGCAGGCTTCCTTAACGGCCTTTCCGCCGGAAACGTTCTGATAGATCAGCGCTTCCTTCGCGCTGCGCCCGGAATCCTGCATCGCCTTGCCAAACCCCTCCAGCCGGTCCTGATTGACGATGTAATCGAGCGGTCCAAGAATTAGCGCAATACGCGCACAGCCTCCCTGAAGCGCCTCTGCAGTCAGGCTGCGGCATGCGGCAACCGTGTCCGTGTCCACCTGCACGATGCTTTCGTCCCGGGATGAACCGACCGTTACAAACGGCACATGCGCGTTCCTGAGAAAATCCGCCGGATAGTCCACCACGAGCGACCTTGTGAGCAGCACGCCGTCCACCTTGCGGTTGGATACGATGCGGCGCAGGACGGAAATGTCGCTTCCGCCGATAGTCGCAACCAAAACATCATATCCGCGCCGGGCGGCAGCTTCGCAGGCGCCCATCAGACACTCCTGAAAAAACGGGATTTCGTTATAGAACGCCTCTGTCGGAATCACCACGCCGATGTTGTTCGTACGCGAACGGGCAAGACTGCTGGCGATACTGTTGGGCGTATAGCCGTGGTTTTCCGCGCATTCAAGCACGCGCTTACGAGTTTGATCACTGACGCGGCCATTTCCTGAAATCGCACGCGACACGGTCGATTTGGAAAGGCCCAGCTCAAGCGCAAGGTCGTCGAGTATCAGGTTTTTCTTTTTTTGCGTCATTTCATCCGAACTTCGCCGAGAACTGCGAAAATGATAGATTGCGCAACCGTTTGCGCAAAGACATCATAACATGCCCTTGCGTGTCCGTCAATACCGAAAGCGCCGGCCTGCAATAATATATCCTGCAGCCGGCGTGCATCATCCGGAATCGTCGCCCAAACATCGTAAAGGCACAAGGTCACGCCAAAGCAGGGACCCAAGCCAGCTCCGTAAAACGGACGGCGTGTGCCTTGTTTTATTTTTTACGAAGCCGCGCTCTTTCAGCGCGCCCGCTTCATCGAAAGCGAGATGCGCTTTTTCTTCGCGTCGACGTCCAGCACCAGCACCTTGACCACGTCGCCGATCGCCACCACTTCGGAAGGATGTTTGACAAACCGGTCCGCAATCTCCGAAATATGCACCAGCCCGTCCTGATGAACGCCGACGTCCACAAACGCGCCGAAGTCGATCACATTACGCACCGTGCCGGTGAGCACCATGCCGGGGGCAATGTCCGAAATATCCAGCACGTCCGTACGCAAAACGGGTTTTGGCAGTTCGTCGCGCGGGTCGCGGCCCGGTTTGACCAGTTCGCCGACAAGGTCGCCAAGCGTCGGCGCGCCGACGCCGCATTCTTCGGCGGCTTTTGACGCGCCGAACGCCTTTACGCGCGCAGGCAGATCGGTGATCGCGCCTTTTTCCACGTCGGCGAGCGTATATCCGCAGAGCTGCAGCAGTTTTTTCGCCGCATCGTAGCTTTCCGGGTGTACGCCCGTACGGTCGAGCACGTTCTCGCTCTCCGGCACGCGCAAAAATCCCGCACACTGTTCGAATGCCTTCGGGCCGAGCTTCGGCACCTTAAGCAGCTGCCTGCGCGAAGTGAACGCGCCGTTTTCCTCGCGATAAGCAACGATGTTTTTCGCCAGCGCTTCGCTCAGCCCTGCAACATGCTTTAAAAGCGACGGTGAGGCGGTGTTCACATCCACGCCAACGGCGTTGACGCAGTCCTCCACCACGCCTTGCAGCGCTTCGCCAAGCTGTTTTTGCGGCATATCGTGCTGATACTGCCCTACGCCGATGGCCTTTGGATCGATTTTGACCAGTTCGGCCAGCGGGTCCTGCAGCCGCCGCGCAATGGACACCGCCGAGCGCAGGTTCACGTCGAACTGCGGGAACTCCTCTGCGGCAAGCTTGCTCGCCGAGTAGACCGACGCACCCGCCTCGCTGACGATCATATAGCTGACGCCGTGCGTCTGCGCAATCAGCTCACAGGTCATTTGTTCGGTCTCTCTGGACGCCGTACCGTTGCCGATTGCGATATGTTCCACGCCGTGTTTTTCCACAAGTTTTTTCAGCGCGGCAATCGCCTCGTTTTTCTGCCGCTCGCCGAAAGTCGGGTAGACCACGGCGGTGTCGAGCACCTTGCCGGTCGCGTCCACGACGGCGACCTTGCAGCCGTTGCGGTAACCGGGGTCCAGCCCCATCGTCACGTGTCCCTTGACCGGCGGCTGGAGCAAAAGCGGCTTTAGGTTGAGCGCAAAATTATGAATCGCGCCCTCGTTGGCCCTGTCCGTCAGCGCGGCGCGCGTTTCGCGCTCCATGGAAGGCGCAATCAGCCGGTCGTAGCCATCCTCGGCGGCGGCGCGGACGGTTTCCGTTGCACTGGAACCGGGAACGAGCGTTTCACGCCGGACGATTCCGAGCGCAAGATCGCGCTCCAAAACGGCGCTTACCTTGAGATACCCTTCTTTTTCGCCGCGGTTGATCGCAAGAATCTGATGCCCCTGCATACGCGAGACCGGCTGTGCAAACTCGTAATACAACCGGTAAACCGAATCCTCGTCTTTTGCAGCGCGGGCTTCAACGCCGCCGCTTCTTGCTATGGTGTCACGCAGCCTGCGGCGCAGCGCCGCGTCGTCCGACACCCGTTCGGCGATGATGTCCGCCGCGCCCGCAAGCGCTTCCTCCACACTCGCAACGCCCTTTTCCGCATCCACATAGCGCTCCGCAAGCGATTCTGCGGGCGGCAAATCCCGCTTTTGCGAAAACAGTATTTCCGCCAGCGGTTCAAGGCCCTTTTCCTTTGCGACGGTCGCGCGCGTGCGGCGCTTTTGCTTATACGGCCGATAAATATCTTCCAGTTCAGCGAGTGTTCCGGCTCGTTCGATCTGCGTTTCGAGTTCAGGCGTAAGCTTGTCCTGCGACGCGATGGCTTTTTTCACTTCCGCGCGCCGCGCGGCCAATCCGCGCAGATAGTTCAGCCGCTCGGAAAGTTCGCGCAGCGTCGTGTCGTCCATCGTACCGTGCAGTTCCTTGCGGTAACGCGCAATAAACGGGACGGTATAGCCCTCGTCGATCAGCTCCACGACGTTTTTTACGTGTGCTTCGCTCCTGTTGAGTTCTTTTGCAAGAATGGTTACGCAATCGTCCATGCCGTTTTCCGCTCTCCTTTGTAAAACAAGTGCGGAGCTATTTTAACATATTCCGCCGCTCGCCGCATACAAAAAACCGGCGCGTCGCACACCGGTTTGGGTCGTCAAGGCTCATTCGCCCTGTAAAAAAGCAGATTTCTGAAAAACCTGAGCTTAAAAGTAGCTCGTCGTCACGCGCTTTCCCATCCTGACCAGACAGTCGGAAAGCTGTTCGATCAGCCGCATCTTGATGCTGAAGCTGATCGGCAGCGCCGGGTCCTGATGCGCGGGGTTGACCGCACAGCCCACGAAAAACGTAACGTCCGTGGCTTCCTCAAACAGCAGGCGTGCAATCCGTGCGGCGCCGTCCCTGCCCTCGCTCCAGCGTTCGTAATCGCGGTTTTCGGCAAGATAGTCTTTTGCGTATGCCAGCACGCGGTTGATCGTGATAACGCCTTCGGTCACGAGGTCCACCCCTTCGATTTCTCCCGTCGGCGGGATATCCGGATCGGGAAAATCCAAATCGGCCTTCAGCGGTTTGTCAAGATAGCCCGCGGCGATCTCGGATGTCGTGCCGCCGCAGACGATATGCTTGCCTTCCTTTGCAAAAAAGAGCGACATCATCTTTTCGCAGTCGTCCCGATTGGCCGGCGGCCCGCAGACAAGGTTCATCGGCACTCGTTCGCGGATGCGAATGGTGCATACCGTCGCGTCGTCGCCCGGCACGCCCTCGTAAAGCCGTTCGGTTTCCTCCAAAAGAATCGTTGAAAGCGTTTTCGCCGTAAACCCGACGTGCCAGAACGTCTCCATATAAGAAACGATGTCCTCACGCTTCCAGCCGAAGTTATACACTTTGCCAACGCCCGCGTGTTCCACGCCGTCGCTCATCAGCAGGAATACGTCGTCCTTTTTGAGCCGCAGGCCGCTGCGGTAAATCTTCTTTCCGCCGACGTCAAGCGCCGTGCGCTGCAGTTCCATGTTTTTTCCGTCCCGCAGCAAAATAACGAACGGATTGTCGTATTCAATGATCTCGGCCTGCTCGTTGTTCACCAGCCGAACGATGGTAAACGTTGAATACGCAATCCCACGCTCGGCACAGACCGGCAGGGTCGCCGCAATGGTCTCCACCGCGTCTTCAAGCTGCAGCCCGGCTGCAAGCATCGTGGAGATAATCTTTGCAGTCAGCGTGGAAAGAATGCTTGCCTTCACCCCGCTGCCAAGCCCGTCGGCAAGCACGACCACCGTCGCACCGCCGTCCTGCGACACCATATCCACATGATCGCCGCAGAGCTGTTCGCCGGCGTGGTTCAGGCTCTGATATCCGATGTCTGCGCAGAGGTTATTCGTCTTTGCCATCGTCAATCGATTCCTTCAGTTTTGTGAGGGCAATCTTTGTTTCCGCCGTCGTTTCGCCAAGCAGCGACGCAATCTCCTGCACGATGCGCATCTGCTTTTCAACCACGCGGTCGGCAATCTGTACCGTCTGCCGGCCGATTTCCTCTTTCTTGCGGCGCTGCTCCTCCTCGGCCGTCACGTCCCGGATAATTGCAATCAGCATGCGCGTCGTCTTGTCGTGCATGATGGTGAGTTCCAGATATTTGTCAAATTCCGCGTAGTAGCTCCGCTCTTCCTTGATCAGTCGCTTGCCGTCCAGCGCCGTAAGGAACGGAAGGGGGTCCAGAATGCGCACAAGCGGCTCGCCGAGCACGTCCGATTCGCGCGCAATGCGCATCATCCCCATTGCGGCGCGGTTAATCTGCTGTACCTCCAAATCCTCGTTGACCACGAGGATGCCGTTGGGCGTATGGCTCAGAATCGTGCTGGTGAAACGCTCCGCGCGCTCCATCAGAAACGGCAGACACATACTCACGTCCGCCTTGCCGTGGTAGACCGCAATCGCCTTTTCCCGGCAGGTATCGTACCCGCAGCTGCCGCAGTTGAGTTCGTCCTCCGGCGTCAGTTTTCCCGTCTGCGCAAGGATTTCGCGTATCTCCGCCTCCGATGGCATGACCTGCGTATGCCCGATGTATGCGTGCCGCCTGGACAGCATGCCGTCCGGCGGCGCTTCTACGGGAAAATCCTTTTTTCCTGCAAAGGAAGTGACCACCTGATAATGCCGCACGGGCGAATTTTTATATTTCTCCATGACCGGCCCGCCGATGCAGCTGCCCGCGCATGCGGACATCTCGATAAAGCACCGATGAATGTTGCCTGCAAGGATGTCCTCCAGCGCCGCTTTGCAGTTCTCCGTCCCGTCGACGGTCAGGCAGGTGTATCCCGTGTCCGGTATATCCATGGTTTTCAGGATGCCGCCGACTGTGGGGAATAGCCGCGCGCGGCTCTCCTCCGCCTCGTCCATTCCGGGTTCCAGCTCGATTTCCGCCTGCAAAAACATATTGGCCAGTTCCTCAAACGTAAGAACCGCATCGACCGGGCTTTGTTCCGCTTCGTCCTTTTTAGACAGGCATGGCCCGATAAACACGGTCTTTGCCTGTGGCATGCGGCCCTTGACGTTCATACTGTGTGCGATCATCGGCGACACCACGGGCGAGAGGTATTTGATCAGGTCCGGGTAATATTTCCGTATCAGCAGGTTCACGCTATGGCAGCAGGAGGTGATGATCACGTCCTGCTCGCCCGCGGCAAGCTGTTTTTCGTATTCGCGTTTGACCAGCGTCGCCCCGACGGCGGTTTCTTCCGCCGCGGCGAACCCCAGCTTTTTAAGCGCGGCGGTGAGCGAACTCAGTCCCACGCCCTCGAAATATGCGGGAAATGACGGCGCAAGGCTCGCGACGACCGGCGAAGAGCCGGCGAGCAGCGCATAGACCGCCTCCGTCCCGTCCGCAATCTGTTTTGCGTTCTGCGGGCAAACCACAAAGCATTGACCGCAGAGAATGCATTCATCGCCGACGATATGCGCCTGGTTCCCCGAAAAGCGGATCGACTTGACCGGACAATGCCGGATGCATTTATAGCAATTCTTGCAGTTCGACTTTTTGAGTTTGAGAACCTCCGACATATCGATTTACGCCTCCTTTGCGCACTTCAGCCGCGGCAGCACGTCCGCATAAAAAAACGCCGCCGCAGTTTCCGGAGAAACGGAGAAACGTTCTCCGTCGATCGAAACATTAACGCCGCTGCGGCAGTTGCCCGTGCAGAACGTTCCGCTCAGCTCAATCTTTTCCTTCAAACGGTTTTGCAGAATCAGCTGTTCGAGTTGCTCCACGACCGCCCGCGACCCTTTCAGGTGGCAGGAACTGCCGACACAAACCGTAATTTTCAATTCGATCTCCCCTTCGCCGCAGCCGCCTTCTGTGGACGGCATTTTAAATCGTTCTTTTATTATCGATATAATATTACCGATTCATTGGGTTGTCAATACCCGTCCTGAAAGGCCGCGCAAAATTTAACGCGGCCTTTATAGGCCGCTTACAGGTTCGCGCTATGATGAATTTGTGAAAGAAGAAAAGACGAGAATAAAAATGGAGGACAATGAATGAAATCCGCTTCCCATCAGGCAATGGGGTATCTGCTCTGCCGGGCGCTGGAGCGCCGGGGCATATCGCTCGATCGTGAAATGTTCGTCCTCGGCAACCTGCTGCCGGACTATTTGCCGGAGCTGATTCTTGCACCGCATTTCACCATGAAATGCCAACGCGAAATCAACGTATTCACCGGTGTGCTCGCCACGCAGCGGCTTGGTAAACCCTCGCAGGTCCCGGCGCAGTATTCGCTCCGGCTCGGCATCCTCTGCCACTACATCACGGACTATTTCTGTTTTGCACACACGCGCGAATTTAAGCAGAACATCATCCGCCACACAGCCTACGAGCAGGAACTCGACGACTATTTCCGCGCGCACTATACCGAGCGCGAATCGCTGATGCCGGGACTGCATTCGCTGAACGCAGGAAACGCACGGGAATGCGCGCAGGAAATCTTCCGCATCAAACGGCTCTATAAAAGCACCGTGCGCAAACACGAAACGGACGTCCGATTTGCGTTCACCGTGTGTCTGCTCTCGGTTCAAAAGCTGCTTTTACTTTCGGCCCGTCCGCAACAGTCGTTTTGTGCCGCATCTCGTTTTTCCCCGTTCACGGCGGAAAAATACGCCTTCAAACCCGTCCTCTGCCGCCGCAGGATCGTCCCGAAGAACGCGTGGTGCCCCCTGCTTCCGGCCGCATAAAGCAAAAGCACATCTTATACACGTCAATCGTTCTAAAAAGAACGATTGAGATCGTCAAAAAACTTGTTTTTTGACGGGATAACCGCTCTTTGCCTCTCGTCCTTCGGACTCCCGGGCGGCAAAGAACACAGAGAAACCGCCCGTTCCGGGCGATCCGTTACGCCGGATAAACCGGCGCAGCCGGAATCAACGGGTTAAGGGCTGCGGCCCTTAACAATCCCGGGGACTTTTTTGACACTCTGAATCGTTCTAAAAAGAACGATTATTTTTATTTTGCCGGCAAAATACAATCAATGTTTGGAAACTCTCGGATTTCGATTGAAATACGTTTGCAAAATGTAAAATCCGTCGTATACTTATGTATTAGATGCGTAAGATTAAGAAATTGGTCTATATCATTACATCCCTATTGCTTTTGTTTGCTGTAACCGCGATATTTTATTTCGAGGGTTGCTTTACTGTTCGGCAAAGCTGTTTGCTCTGCGAGGTTACGACTACCACCCGCGCAAAACTGAACGAAATAATCGCTGAGCGGAACGCCAGCCAAAAACGTTTCCTGACATTCCTGTACGAAACATATGACCTTCCTTTTTATGAAAAGGACAACTGCTCTCTTTTTTGCAGCGCGCTGGCAGAGAGCATAACGGTTCGCAGCAATATTAACTGCGAAACCGCATTGCTGCGCGAGGGCAGCACGCTCACCATCGTCGCCTGGAACGAAAATTCCTATCGTCTTTATACAATTGAATTGACCACGCTTCCAATTCTTTGCATGGAAACGGTCGGCAAAACAGAATCAGAAACAGTCGGCGAAGAGTACTGTGGCGGGTTTCTTACCGTTTTCGACAGCAATGCCGGTAGCGTTGAGCATTTGTACGCGAATTTTAAAGTGCATGGTGCATCCAGCCTGCTTTTTTACCCTAAGAACAGCTACACTATAAAGCTGCTTAACAGAAAAACGGGCGATGAATTAATCCAAAGTCTGCTTGGCATTTCAGAAAGTACAAAATTCGCACTTAATTCGCTCTATGAAGACGATTCTAAAATCCGGGACATCGTTTCGCTCACGCTGTGGCAAAAAATTGAAGCGGATTCCACCGATAACGTCGCAAACGCTGCAATCGAAATAACGCCTTGCGAAGTGTTCCTCAACGGTGAATATGAAGGTCTCTTTGGTTTTCAGGAAGTCGTCGGTAGAAGTTCTGTCGCCGCAGACACAGCGGACGAAAACGCAATCTTTAAAGTGCTTTCATACGATATCCCGGCGTTGGAAACTTTCGATCCCGGTTTGGACAGCTGGGGAGACATCGAACTTGTTTATAATTCGCTGGAGACCCCATGGGAAAACCTCTGCGAGACAATCCGGCTGACGTATTACGGCACGGACGAAGCGTTTGCAAATGAGATCGGTTCGTATCTGGATTTGGACAACTGCATTGATTATTATTTGTATGTTTCGTTTCTGCATGCGGCAGACAACATTTGGAAAAACTTTATTTTCCTGCAGTCCGCTGAAACCGGCGAAGACGCAAAGCTGAAGATTTTACCTTGGGACACCGACCAAACGTTCGGCGCGATCTGGGTAACGGAAACGGAACGCAAGGTGGAATACGACATCTCCTGCGCGACGGGAGACCTTGCAAGTACTATGCCATGGCTGCTTGGCCGTTTATGGTCGTGCAACGTGAACGGTTTCAACGAAAAAGCGGCGGAACGCTGGTTTGCGCTTCGCAGCAGCGCGCTTGACGAGCAGTTTTTAGTGCAGTATGCAAACGATGTGTTCGACGAAATCACGCAAAGCGGCGCGCGCGCACGCGACGCCGCACGCTGGCCGGACAGCGCCGTATGTGAAGATAATTCTTTTATTGACAGCTTCATCCGGCTTCGGCTGGCGTATCTGGACGAATTTTTTGCAGGTTACCTGCAGAAAGGCGGTAACGATTAAAATGCTGCAATACCGCTGCGAGCAAAAATTCGTCTGCACGCAGGCACAGCTGATCATCCTCAAAACACGTATAAAAGCGGTGATGCGCACAGATTCGCACCAACCGGGGGAATGCTACCGCGTACGCAGCCTGTATTTTGACGACGAAGACGGTTCCGCGTTCTACGACAACGACGCAGGCACGGACCACCGCAGAAAATTTCGCCTGCGCGTTTATGACCATCCTGAAGCGCGCATCAGCCTTGAAATTAAATATAAAAAGCACGGGGATACGCATAAAGAAGCCTGCATTGTTTCTAAAGAGTTCTGCGAGCGTCTGCTCGGTGGCGAACCGCTTCCCTGGGACAGAAACTATCCACAGCCATTGAAAGAGTTTTATCGGGAAACATATGAGCACGGGCTTAACAAGCGCATCATCGTGGAATACGAACGAAGTGCATTTGTTTGCCGTTGCGGAAACGTACGCATTACGTTTGACCGCAACATCGCGTTTTCCGCAAGGACAAGCGAATTCCTGCGTGAAAATCTTCCGCTCGTCCCCATTCTGCCAACGGGGCTGCACCTGCTCGAAGTCAAATACGACGAACTGATACCAGACTATATTTTACAGTTGCTCGAAACGGGCGAACTGGCAAGAACTGCATTTTCCAAATATTATCTCGCCTGCCTGGCGCAAAAGGGAGAGTACGTATGGTAGAAAGCATCCTTAAATACCTCACGAATTCGGAAGGCTACAGTTATAAGCATATGCTGCTGATCCTCGCGGTCAGCTGTGCCGTTTCGCTGTATATTTTCATCGTATACCGCATTACCGCTAAAGCTGCGGTCTATTCAAAAACCTACGGCATGACGGTGGGCGGCATCGGCATCGTTACCACGGGAATTATTCTTGCAATGCAGTCGAGCCTCGCCATTGCGCTTGGGATGGTCGGCGCGCTGTCGATCGTCCGCTTCCGCACGGCAATCAAGGACCCGCTGGATTTGCTTTTTCTTTTCTGGGCGGTCGGCGAAGGCATCATCTGCGGTTCCGATTTACTGGGGCTGGCACTGCTGATGTGCGCCATCATGACGCTGGCTCTGCTTGCCTTTAATCACTTCCCGCTTAAGAAAGCACCTTTCCTTCTGGTAATCAGCAGCCGGAATCAGGAAATCGGCATGGAGGTAGAGCGCGTACTTGGAGAGTTGGACTGCAGTTTTCGGGTAAAATCCAAAAATATCAGCCGCAGGGGAACGGACATGATCGTTGAACTGCGCGCAAAACAGCCTCAATCGATTCTTGATCGCGTACGCGCGCTGGACGGAATTGAGGATATCACGCTTCTTTCACACGATGGGGAAACACGGTTTTAGTCAGAATATAAATGTAAACAAAAAGCTCCGCACGAACTGCGGAGCGCTGTTTTTCAGAAATTTGCCGGATTGTTCAAAATCGGGAGCCACAGCTTGAAACCCCGATTGCAGCACGTTCTAAGGCAATTCACATCTCACTTCTTACACCGTATGAAATCGTTTCTTCAATTCGCGGAGCAGTCCGTCGCCCAGCACGGCGCTGCAGGCGGCCAGCATCGCAATCGCCGCCGCGCCGAGCGCAACCATCGGCGCGCTGATTTTAGGCCAGCCCATCAGTGAGGAAACAAACAGCGCCAGCGACGCAAACACAAGCCAGAGCATCGGCATGCTGTTTTGTTTTTGCCGTTCCAAATCGGAAAAAAACAGCGCGCCGACGATAAGCAGCCCGAAGCAGGAGATCAGCGGTACGACGAACGCCGCCCAGCCGGGCGAAAGCAGCGTATCGATTAAAATCAGCAATACGCAGCTATAGGCAATCAGCTTTGACGTCTGACTGATGCGGTTGTATTCCACCAAATCTGGCGCAAACAGAAACGACCAGCAAAACCAGAGCGACCAGAGCACCACAAGGCTCCAGGCCTTTCCGCCCGCGCCAAGATTAACGACCGGGCAGACGTACGCCGCAACCAGGAACATGACCCGCGTAAAACGCCGCGCGTGCTCCGTTTTAATCTGCTTCGGTCCCACATGCGGATAGATGTTTTTAACGTCCATAGAGTTCGCTTCCTTCCATGCGCGGGCGCACGCCGCCCTCCGTCAGCAGGCGGAACAGCGCTTCTTCAAACGACGGATCGGCCGTATATTTGCTTACGGTGAGCGTCGCCGTGTTCAGATAGGTAATCAGCGTGCAGCGTGCGCGGTTGATCACACCGGTACCCAGAACAAAATCGAACCCGGCCACATGCCGCTCCATCTCTTTAGGCACGCGCACGACGCCAAGGTTTGAAAGCGTGTTGGTGAAAATCCGGTCGCCCAGAAAACCGTATGCCATCCGCGCGGCGGGGCGCTTAATCAGAAGCGGCACATAGCGCAGCGAACGCGTCATCCGCCGCGTCGCCCCCATCATTTCCCGCATGGCGCTTTGTGACGCTTTCGTTTCCAGTTGCGCGGAAACCTCCGGCAATACGTCTTCCAGCTTCTTTGTTCTGGAAACGGGCAGGCGAATACCACAGTACATGGAAAAATTCCGCAGCGTTTGGGACGGATAAAACTTTCGCATATTGACGGGCACCTGAATCGAAAAATCGCCGATCCGAAGGTCCGTTGCGCTCCGCTGTGCAAGAAACATCAGCGAAAGCACATACGCCGTGACAGTCGCACCGTTTTCGTGCGCGGCGGCTTTCAGCGCGTCCGCGTCCATCCGAAAATGCAGAATACGGCAGGGTTTCGCTTCCGCCGGCCGTCCACTGAGCTGCACCGCAAGCTGGCCTAAAAACCCCTTGCCGGGTTTTTCCGCCGCTTCAGCATGGTCAAACCCGTTTTCCGCTTCTTCTGCGCAGGGCTCTTCGTTTGCGTCCAGCACACCGTCCGCAGCCGGTATGTCCTCGCCAAGCAGGCGCAGATACTGCGCCGTGAGCGTCTTTAAAAAGACCATGCCGCCCGTGCCGTCGGTCAGCACGTGAAAAAATTCCACGCTGATACGATTTTCATAGTAGAGCACGCGAAACGACTGCGCTCCGCTGCCGGAAACGTCCAGCGGCCGGCAGGGGATCTCCCGCTCCGCCTCAATCGAGAAACGCCTCTTCGCCGCATCGAGATAGTGCCAGAAGAAGCCTTGCTTTACCGTCGTTGCAAAGCTCGGAAACCGCCGGAGCGTAAAAGACAGCGCCATCTGCAAAAGTGCCGGTTCCACATCTTGCACGAGCGTTACGGAAAGCCGGAATACCGCCATCCGGTTCCGCTGCAGCGACAGCGGATAAACCTTCGCCGCGTCGTCAAGCGGATACCAAAGCAGCGCGGGCCGCGCATAATACCCGCCGAGATTGGCCGGATTGAGCAGACGCAGCGCGTCGGAAAACGGCGTACCCGCCGAAGCGTAATATAAAAACGCCTCTTCAAAATCCGCAAGGATCGCACCGTTTTCCTTTTTGCCGAGCGCCAGACGCGCGCGCGCACGCCGGAAAAAATCTTCCAGCATCGTTTGCTTTTCCTCCGGCAACGATTGACGATATGTTTCAAACCGCGATTGTTTTTTCTTCCGCAACAGATTTGTTCCCCTGCCGTTTTTTTGTGTGTACAGCACCGACTGTTCAATTCAATACATCGATTGAAGAATACCACAGATAAAAGCGTATCGAAAGCGATTCTTACGATTTTTTCACCCGTACGGGTGTTTGCCGCGCGTTACAACGAATCCGGCCAGAAAAGAAAAGTGAAATTCCTGCTTGACAAAGCGTATATCATATATTATAATCACCCCCAATACGAAAAAGGCAGCGACCGGGAAGAAGTAAGGACCCGTTTTCATGCGCAGAGAGAGCTTTCGGCTGGTGGAAGAAAGCGGCGGATACGGTTCAGAATACATCCCGAAAGCCGACGGTTGAAAAAGCCGGGCGAAAGCCCCGTTTTGTAGGCCGGACCGGGTACGCCCGTTACAGCGCCAGGCGGTTGACTGACCGCCGGCTGAGTCCCCCTTACCGCAAGGCGGAGGGAGAAAAAAGGTGGTACCGCGAGCAAATCGCCCTTTTCCGAGAAATTGGAGAGGGTTATTTTTTTATCACCCGTTAGCGGGGATAAAACTAATAAAACGGAGGAAACAAACGATGAAAAAAATGATTGCAGTGCTGATCGGCATGATGATGCTGATTACGGCGATGGCCGGATGCTCGCAGAGCACCACGACCACCGAAACGACCGCAACCGAAGCGCCCGCCGCAACCGCGGAAGCGACCGAAGCCCCTGCGGAAGAAACCGCCGCGCCCGAAGAAGCGCAGACGTTCACGATCGGCATCGTGCAGATTGTGGAACATGCGGCGCTGGACGCAGCGCGCGAAGGCTTCATTCAGGCGCTGGCCGACAACGGCCTCGTTGAAGGCGAAAACGTCACCTTCGACATCCAGAACGCGCAGGGCGACCAATCCACCCTTTCCACAATCGGCGATCGGTTCGTGAGCGAAAACGTGGACCTCATCCTCGCCATCGCAACGTCTTCGGCGCAGACCATGGCCAGCAAAACCACGACAATCCCGATCCTCGGCACCGCCGTAACGGATTATGAAGTGGCAAAGCTCGTGGATACCAACGAAGTCCCGGGCGGCAATGTGACCGGCACATCGGACATGAACCCCATCTCCGATCAGGTTGCGCTGATCTTCGAGCTCTTCCCGGACACACAGACCGTCGGCTGCATCTATAACAATGGTGAAGATAACTCCGTATTGCAGGCGGGTCTCGCCAAGGAAGCCATCGAAGCCGCGGGCAAAACCTACACGGAAGTCACCGTCACCTCGACCAACGACGTGCAGCAGGCGATGCAGTCGCTCGTGACCCAGTGCGACGCGATCTACATCCCGACCGACAACACCGTCGCTTCCGCCATGCCGATCGTCGGCGAAGTTGCCAACGCGGCGAAAATCCCGGTGATCTGCGGCGAGTCGAACATGGTCAGCTCCGGCGGTCTTGCAACACTCGGCATTAACTACACCGACCTCGGCTACCAGACGGGCCTCATGGCGCTGAAAGTGCTGCTGGAAGGCGCGGACGTTTCGACGATGCCGGTCGAATTCGCAACCGGTTTCGACGCGGCGTTCAACGCCGAGACGGCGGAAGCCATCGGCTTCACGATTCCGGAAAAATATCAGTCGGCCATTCTGTCCGCAGAATAAGGCGCGCCTGAGCAACTCCCCGCGCATCATCCGCACCGCCGGGCAAACAAACGCCCTTGTATGTCTTCCCGGCGTCATATCATAAGCACTGCGCGGCGGCAACAGCAACAGAACAAAGCGGTGCAGGCGCGCGCGGAGCAATCCGTGCCGCGCCCGCGCCGCCAAAATGAACCGGGCGCTGCTTACTAGCCTAAGCAAGCGCCCAGAGGTGTTTTAACATGTGGAACGAATTGTCCGGCGCGGTCGGACTCGGGCTGATTTGGGCGCTGATGACGTTTGGCGTCTTCATCACCTTTCGCATACTCGATATTGCGGACCTCTCCGTTGAAGGAAGCCTCACCATGGGCGCTTCCATCGCGGCAATCTGCATTACGCACGGCATGAACCCGCTGCTCGCGCTGCTGATTTCGTTTATCGGCGGCATGGCCGCAGGTATGGTCACAGGCGTGCTGCATACGGTGCTCAAAATCCCGGCGCTGCTTTCCGGCATCCTCACCATGATCGCCCTCTGGTCGATCAATCTGCACATCATGGGCAAAGCGAACGTCTCCCTGCTCAAGGAAACCACGGTTTTTTCGTTTGTGATGGACCGGTTCGGCTGGAGCAAAAACATTGCCGTCATCGCCGTGGCGTTTCTGTTCGTCGCAGTCGTGTTTTTCCTTTTGTATTGGTTTTTCGGCACGGAGATCGGCTGTGCCGTCCGCGCGACGGGCGATAACCCGCGCATGGCGCGCGCGCAGGGCGTTGCAACCGACCGCATGAAACGGCTCGGACTCGTACTCTCAAACGGCTTTGTTGCGCTCTCCGGCGGACTGATCGCCCAGAGCCAGTCGTTTTCCGACATCCAGATGGGCACGGGCGCAATCGTCATCGGGCTGGCTTCGCTCATCATCGGCGAGGTGCTCTTCGGTCGGCGCACGTTTTTGCGCTCGCTTATCAGCGTGGTCTGCGGTGCGGTGGTATACCGCATCATTATCGCGGGCGTTCTGCGCCTCGGCATGCCCGCCAACGACCTCAAGCTCTTTACGGCCATCACGGTCGCGTTTGCGCTTTCGCTACCCACCATTCAAAAGCGTTTGCGCAACCGCGGCGCAGGGAGGCGGAAAACATGCTGAAACTCGAACACGTCACCATTGTTTTCAACCCCGGCACGGTCAACGAAAAAACCGCACTGGAGGACGTCAGCCTGCATATCCGGCCCGGCGACTTCGTCACCATGATCGGCGGCAACGGCGCGGGTAAGTCCACGCTGCTCAACTGCGTTTCCGGCGCATATATGCCGACGAGCGGGAAAATTCTCATCGACGGCACGGACGTGACCAACATGCCCGAATACCGGCGCGCCGCGATGCTCGGCCGGGTTTTTCAGGACCCGATGATGGGCACCGCCGGCAACCTCTGGATCGAAGAAAACCTCTCGCTTGCGTACCGGCGCGGCAAGAAGCGCGGTTTGAAATGGCAGATCACCGGCGATGAGAAAAAGTTCTTCCGCGAGCAGCTCGCGCATCTCGGCCTTGGACTGGAAGACCGGATGACCACCAAAGTCAAGCTGCTTTCCGGCGGGCAGCGGCAGGCGCTGACGCTGCTGATGGCGACGCTCCAGCGGCCGAAACTGCTGCTTCTGGACGAGCACACCGCAGCTCTCGACCCGAAAACAGCACTGCGCGTGCTGGAACTCTCCGACCAAATCGTCGAGGAAAGCAAACTAACCACGCTGATGGTCACGCATAACATGCGCGACGCGATCAAACACGGCAACCGCCTCGTGATGATGAACGAATCGCGCATTGCGCTGGACATCGAAGGCGAAGAAAAAAGGAAACTCACCGTCGAAAAGCTGCTTTCGCGTTTCTCCGTCGTCAGCGGCAGCGACGAGGTCGACGATAAACTTGTGCTGTAAACCCTATAGCGCTTAACGACAAAAAAACGCAGGCAAGGCCTGCGTTTTTTAATTAAACTTGATACTGGAAATGGCTGTTACAACGACCAAATTTTCGGAGTCGACGCCGAGACGGCAAGCGCACCCGCCTGAATCGCCGCAATAACGTCCTCCTTTTCGTGTATAAACCCGCCGGCGATGATCGGCACGCCCGCGCGTTCTTTCAGCTCCGCAATCACTTTGGGCAGCAGCCCCGGCAGAATCTCCACAAAATCCGGCTTGCTCTGCCTGATCTGCGCTTCAAAACTGTTGAGCGAACGCGAATCCAGCATAAACCCGCGCTGGATTGCCGTCATGCCGAGCTGCTTTGCCCGTTTGATCTGCGTGCCGCGCGTTGAAATGATTCCTTCCGCACCGGTAAACTCCCGTACCGCATCCACGGCAATTTCCTTGCCGGAAAGTCCTTCGATTAAATCCAGATGGATCACGCAAAGCTTCCCGGACTCATGCACGCGGCTCGTCAGCCCGCCGATATCGAGGATATTCCCCATCAGCAGGAATATCACCCTGCATTCGGAACGTACCGCCGCATCCAGCGCTTCCCCGCTGCCGACCGCCGCGATAACAGGATTCATCTGAAGTTGTTCGAGTATGCTCTGCATGCCGTTTTCCCATCTTTTGTCCGCCAACGCGCGGTTTATTCTTTCCTTATATACTAACACAACGAAATCCCCGCCGGATAGACATTCAAAAAAGAAAATCCCAACGGTATACATTTGACAAACACTGCCGTTGCGGCTATGATGAACGTGTACAAAAGTTCCACAGAGATTTGGAGTTCGGAGCGGCGCACAGTTTAGTTGTGTTCGCTCCTTTTTCCTTGTTGGGCGGTCGTTCACCGTCTCATACGGCGGATAATCCCGCGCAAAAAAATTTACCAATCGACATGGATTCAACACGAGGAGGATGACTCAAAATGAAGGAAACCAGACCGTATATCCCCTGGGACATGATCGGCAGCTTTATGACGGATGCATTTGAAGCATACGGTGTGCCGCGCGACGAAGCGGCCATCTGCGCGGATGTGCTCATGGAAAGCGACCGCCGCGGCATTGAAAGCCACGGCTGCAACCGCTTTAAGCCGATCTATATCGACCGCTTTGAAGCGGGCATTCTCAACCCCGTCACCGAATATGAAGTCGTAAAGGAAACCCCGACCACACTGGTCGTGGACGCGCACGACGGCATGGGCATGGTCGCAAGCCACAAAGCGATGGAAACCATCATCGAAAAAGCAAAAACCTACGGTCTGTCCATGGCGGTCATCCGCAACAGCTCGCATTACGGCATCGCGGGCTACTGGGCAGGCATGGCCGTCAAAGCAGGCATGATCGGCATGACCGGCACCAACGCGCGCCCGTCGATCGCGCCGACATTCGGCGTTGAAAACATGCTCGGCACCAACCCGCTGACCGTCGGCATGCCGACGGACGAGGAATTTCCTTTCATGCTAGACTGCGCAACCAGCATCAGCCAGCGCGGCAAAATCGAATTCTACGCCCGCAACGGCAAAGACACGCCCAAGGGCATGGTCATCGGCCGCGACGGCAGCGCAATGACGGACAGCCCGGCCATCCTCAAGGGCCTGACCAACGGCACGGCGGCGCTCGCCCCGCTCGGCGGCATCGGGGAAGAACTGGCCGGCTATAAGGGTTACGGCTATGCAACGATCGTGGAAATTCTCTCTGCGGCGCTGCAGGCGGGCGGCTTCCTCAAGATGCTGACCAACAGGGACGAAAACGGCAATCCGAAACCGTATCACCTCGGGCATTTCTTCATTGTGATTGATCCGGAAGCCTTCTGCGGCCTGGATACGTTCAAGAAAATCGCCGGAGACATCCTGCGCGAACTGCGCGCCTCCGAAAAGGCGCCAGGCGAAGAGCGCATCTATACCGCGGGCGAAAAGGAATGGATCGCCTGGCAGGACCGCAAGGACAAGGGCGTGCCCGTCGGCGAAGCGGTGCAAAAAGACCTCGTCGCCGTGCGCGACAAGAAAAACCTGCCCTATCACTTCCCCTTCGAACAATAAAAAGGAGAACCGTTTATGGATTACGCAAAAGAGTCCCTGCGCCTGCATAAGGAATGGAAAGGCAAAATTGAAGTAACCGCGACCGTCCCCGTCGCAACCAAGGAAGACCTCTCGCTGGCCTATACGCCCGGCGTCGCCCAGCCCTGCCTCGAAATCCAGAAGGATATCGACCTGAGCTACGAACTGACCCGCCGCTGGAATCTCTGTGCGGTGGTCACGGACGGCACGGCGGTGCTCGGTCTCGGCGACATCGGCCCGGAAGCCGGCATGCCGGTCATGGAAGGCAAGTGCGTGCTGTTTAAGTCGTTTGGCGACGTGGACGCGTTCCCGCTCTGCGTCAAAAGCAAGGACGTGGACGACATCGTCAACACGGTGTATCTCATCAGCGGCAGCTTCGGCGGCGTAAACCTCGAAGACATCGCGGCGCCGCGCTGCTTTGAAATTGAGCGCAAGCTAAAGGAAAAGTGTGACATCCCGATCTTCCACGACGATCAGCACGGCACGGCGGTGGTCACCCTCGCGGGGCTCACCAACGCGCTCAAGGTCGTCGGCAAGAAGAAAGAGGATGTGCATATCGTCATCAACGGCGCGGGCGCGGCGGCAATCAGCATCACCAAACTCCTGCTTTCGGATGGGTTTGCCAACGTGATCCTCTGCGACCGCAGGGGCGCGATTTACGAAGGACGCGCTGAGGGCATGAACTGGATTAAGGAAGAAATGTCGCACGTGACCAACCGCGAAAAGAAAAAGGGCTCTCTTGCGGACGTGATCAAGGGCGCGGACATCTTCATCGGCGTTTCCGCTCCGAAGATGGTCACGACCGAGATGGTCAAAACCATGAACCGGGACGCGATCATTTTCGCCTGCGCAAACCCCACGCCGGAAATCTTCCCGGACGAAGCGAAAGCCGGCGGCGCGCTGGTCATCGCGACCGGCCGCAGCGACTATCCCAACCAGGTCAACAACGTTCTGGCGTTTCCGGGCATCTTCCGCGGCACGTTCGACGTGCGCGCACGCGACATCAACGACGCAATGAAGATCGCCGCGGCATATGCGCTGGCAGGCTTGATTTCGGACGACGAGCTCTCGCCGGACTACATCATCCCCAGGGCGTTCGATCCGCGCGTCGGCAAGACCGTCGCCGCCGCGGTCGCCGAAGCGGCACGCAAGAGCGGCGTAGCACGCATATAAAAAATCGTTGTTCAATCAAAAGGACGCGGGCGAAAGAAAACGCCCGCGTCTTTTTGTTAAGAAACCCTTTTTGCATGGGTTTTCCCCTGCACCCCACCAAAGGGACACGTCCCTTGGGAATCCCCGGCTTATTTAGAAAGCCTGCAAAAAAAGGGGGTTCTTAAGGCTATGCCTTAAGCGGTGGTTTGGAGACGGAGCCTCCAACGGTCTCCGCCAGATAAACACAGGAGTTCTAGTCACCCACGTTTTGTCGCACACTCTTTCAGCCATTCAGCAGCGCCTCTGCGACGGGCAGAGCGTCCTCACCATAGGGCACCAAAACGTCCGGCTCCAGCGTCGTCTGGTTCGCATTCGCGTCCGGGCGGAGGAATTTCTTGTGCGAAATCGTAACCGAAATGTCCGTCTCCGGCAGCGTGTAATAGATGATGTCGCCATAGCTCGACGGCGCGTTCGCGCTCGGATAGCCGACGACGGTGCCGAGTTTTCCGTCCTGTGTCCAAACGGCGAGCATGGTCGCCGAACTGAACGTACCGTCATTGGTCAGCACGCAGAGCGAAATGTCGTCGTTTTTCTGCGCGCCGTCGAGGCTGGGTTCAGACACGTACGCCCCGCTTCCCTGGCCGTAGCCGCGCTGCTCGTCCGCCAGCGGTGAGAAGCGGACGAGCATGCCGTAGGTTGGCACGCTCATGCCCAGCGTCTCCAGCAGCGTCGCGCAGACGCTGGAATCGCCGCCGGGATTGTCCCGTACGTCGATGATCACCTTCGTGACCCCGTCGCCAAGCGCGGCGTTCAGTTTTCGGAGCGCCGCGCGGAACGCGCCGTCGTCCGTGCAGGAATTCAGGTCGAAAACCGCTATGCCGTCTTCCGTTTCAAAGGTTGCGCTCGCCCGGCCGGAATAACCCCGCCGCAGCAGCGCCGTGCTGCCGAACTCCACGCTTTCCTGCCGCGTCTGCCCGTTTTCCTCGATCGTCACGTCCGCTTTATCGTCCTCGAAGACGCACCCGGCGA